>ERZ842401.1509-NODE-1509-length-33116-cov-7.445843_pt1 | contig 33116 bp, 27 predicted proteins | sample MGYA00521270_ERZ842401 | MGnify/ENA primary metagenome ERZ842401 (study PRJEB31892, sample SAMEA3878208) | bioreactor metagenome | biome: Moose rumen | place: Sweden | collected 2011-10 | study: EMG produced TPA metagenomics assembly of the PRJEB12797 data set...
GTTCTCCTTTTTTATCTCGACTGGTCTATAAATCGGGATTTTTATCTATATTTGCAGTTGTTAATTCATAAAAGATGAGATGGCTACCGAGATGGTTCTGGAGGAAAACAAGGAACTGGCTATTGAAAAGTGGAACGAGTATTTTGGCAAAAATGTGAACGATGAAGATTAAATGGATTTGGTTTGCCGATGACCGCATCTATGGCGAGACCGACGATGGCCGCACCATGTGGCAATCGCTACTCTACTATCGTCGCTTGAGGAATGCGACCGATGCCGACTGTGAGGACTATGAACTGGACGATGAGGGCATCCACTGGGTGAAACTCGATGAGGATGTGTCGTTTGAGAGTTTTGAGTATGATGACCCCGAGCCCACAGGAATCTCAAAAGTGTTTTTGTCTCATCCTGAACTCAATGCCGCTGCCATCGGTCGCAGGCTCGGCATAAGCCAGAGCCTCATGGCCCAATACATTAACGGCATGAAAAAGCCCTCCAAAGAACGCGAAGCCCTCATCATGAATGAAATTGCCATCCTTGCCGATGAACTGATAGCCATCTGCACTCCTTAAAATCTGTAGGGCCACGCCTTGGCGTGGCCGGTTGCCTGGTATCACCTGTGCTATTGTTGTGGCCACGCCAAGGCGAGGCCCTACAGTTAAAAATCAGGCGGTGACTGGAGGACTATCTCCTGGCCGGTGGCGGGATGGGTGAAGGTGAGGGAGCAGGCGTGGAGCATCAGGCGGGTGGAGGCCGTTCCGTAGAGGCGGTCGCCCACAATGGGGCAGTTGAGACCCTTGGGGTGAGAGGCATGGACGCGCAACTGGTGGGTGCGGCCTGTGAGGGGCTGGAACTCGATGCGGGTGATGCCGCCGCTGCGGTCCAGCACGCGGTAACGGGTCACGGCAGAGCGGCCGTGCACGGGGTCGACGCACTGGCGGGGGCGGTCGTCCACGTCGGGACGCAGTGGCAGGTCGATGGTTCCTTGATCATGGGTCACCACGCCATCGAGCAGTGCGATGTAGCGCTTGTGGATCTCACGCCCCTGGAACTGCTGCTGCAACGCCTTGTGGGTGTCCTTATCCTTAGCAAACACCACCAGTCCCGACGTTTCCTGGTCCAGACGATGGACCACGATGGGTCCGACGACCTCGGGGTGGGCTTCGCGGTAGCGCGTGTAGAGCGAGTCGTCCAGCACCTTGCCCGGCACAGTGAGCATGCCCGGCGGCTTGTTGAGCACAGTGAGCCACTGGTCGTCATAGACCACTGCCAATTCCTGGCTGTCCATGGCATGTTCCAGCGGGTTGGGTTCCACTTCCAGGCCCTGAAGCATGAAGTCGAGGATGGGTTTGCACTTGCTGCGGCACGCGGGATAGAAATGGCCGTGGTGACGCACCTCGCCCACGGGAGACGCACCCCACCAGAACTCGCCCATGCAGACGGGCTGCAAGTCGTTGTTGAAGGCATAGTTGAGTAGCCGCGGGGCGCAGCACTCCCCTGCCCCTGCCGGCGGCAAAGTGCCCAAGGGCCTGAACACCTCGACCAGGTCACGCCGCTCACCGCGGGCATTGCTCACCACAAACAGGCGGAAGATGCGCTCCTGCAGGGCCTCACTCATGGTTTTTCGCCGTGCCTTGAGCACGTCGATGTGGTGACGATGGGCAGCAATGGCGTCGGTTATGGTATCTAACTCGGCCTGGTGGCGCTGACGGATGCGGCGCAGCTCGGCTTTTTCGAAGCGGCTCTGATTCAGCAGTGTCTCCTGCTCATCGGCGGATAAACCGCCGATGGCACGCCGCTCGTCCCGTTCGCGCTTGTGCTGGGCCATCAATGCCTTGAAGCGGGTGATGTCGTCTTCCATGGCTTGCCGTGCTAGGGACTCTTGCTCGAGCAGGGTCGCCAGTGTGGGAGACTGCTCCATGCGTTGCACCTCGTGATTGATGGCGGTGATTTGGGCCTCGCCTTGCTTGAATTCGCCTTGAGGGTCGAGCAGGTCGTAGATGGGCGGCACGAAGAAGTCATGATGAACCTGTCCCGCCAGATTGCCCGAGAAAGCCGCAAGGAAGCCCAGTCGACCCATCGCGTCCCTTGCCACCAGCACGCCGAGCATCTTGCCCGCGGCCAGTTCGTCGGCCCAGTCGTTGCGGGTCTCGACATAGCGCTGCACCTCCCTGACAGCCATGAGCGTCAAGGGGTGTGGCTCATAAAGGAAAGGGCAAGTGAATTGCCGTGGCACAGCCACAGCATCGGCCTCGGGGCCAAAGAGGTGGAATTTTTCAGATTTTGCCACTGCGAGAGCCAGTGTGGAGTGAGGACGAACGCTTGCCAAGCATCCAGGGCACATAACGGTCGACCAGTACCGCGATGGGATAAATGACAATCATCACCATCACCGCAATGACCACCTTGAGCAGGATTCTGTCGTCGAGTAACCCCTCGCCCAGGGTCCTGGAAACCATGATCTTGATGATGCCGATGACGTAGTTCTGCACGGCCAGATAGGTGATGCTGGTCAGGGCCACCGTGAGGGCGTTGCGACTCTCGCCGCATCGATCCTGCAGCCACTTGCACACCGCCGTGTAGAGCGGCAGGACCAGGATAACGGCCTCCGGGGCCAGCACATAGGCCGTCGCCCGGTCGATGTTGAGCGGCGCGAAGATGAGAAATCCCAAGCCGATAGCGGCCAAGATGATCCACAGCAAGGTGTGTCCCGCGTAGGCGAAGTTGAACTTGTCGACCAACGGGCGGCAGCAGTTGCCCACGGCATAGATGGGCATGTAGAGCAACGCCTTGTCCAGGTTCCAGTAGCGCAGCCAGGGCACATCGGGCAGGATGAACAGCGACAGGCTCAACAGCAAGGCCACCACAAGGGGTAGATAACCCTTAAGGAAACGGCTGATGGGATAGTATAGCACCTGCATGGTGAACAGTGCGGCCAGGAACCAGAAGGGGCCGAGCACCACGTCGGGCGTGCCTTGCACAAACTGCCACACGGGCGTCATCACGTCGATGGCCATCTCGTCGGGGCCAGCCATGCGGCGCCCCACGACAAGCCACAAGGCATAGAACACGACAAAGAAGGAAGCATAAGGCACCAAAATCTGCCGGGCACGGTGCTTGAGGAAAGAGAGGAAATTCTTTTGCTTGGCGATGTTGAACAGGTAGCCCGCGGCAAAGAAGAACACGGGCGCACCCATGTTGAAGAGTGCCACCTCATGGGCGGTGTCGAAGCGTGGCGGCGTGTGATAGACCACGACGAGCAGCATCGCGATGAGTTTGATGTAATCGAGCCAAGCCTGACGTGTCATATCTTCGTCACAATTACCTCACGTTAAGACGCTAAGTCGCTAAGGCATATTAAAGAAATAACTTACTTAGCGGCTTAGCGACTTAGCGTGAGAATGTTGTTTAGTTGATGAGGTCGAAGCCGGTGTAGCGCTGCAGTGCGGCGGGGATGCGGATGCCCTCGGGGGTCTGGTTGTTCTCGAGCAGGGCAGCCACGATGCGGGGCAGGGCCAGTGCCGAGCCGTTGAGGGTGTGACACAGGTGGGTCTTCTTGTCATCGCCACGGTAGCGGCACTTGAGGCGGTTGGCCTGGTAGGTCTCGAAGTTGGAGACGCTGCTCACCTCGAGCCATCGCTGCTGTGCTGCCGACCACACCTCAAAGTCGAAGGTGATGGCACTGGTGAAACTCATGTCGCCACCGCACAGTCGCAGGATGTGCCAGGGTAACTCGAGTTTGTCGAGCAGTCCCTGGACGTGGTCCTTCATCTCCTCGAGCGCGGCATAGGAGTCCTCGGGCTTCTCGATGCGGACGATCTCGACCTTGTCGAACTGGTGCAGGCGGTTAAGGCCACGCACGTCCTTGCCGTAGGAGCCGGCCTCGCGGCGGAAACAGGCCGAGTAGGCACAATTCTTCTTGGGCAGTTCCTCCTGCGGGATGATGACATCGCGGTACATGTTGGTCACGGGCACCTCGGCCGTGGGGATGAGGTAGAAATTGTCCACCTGGCAGTGGTACATCTGACCCTCCTTGTCGGGCAACTGTCCGGTGCCCAGTCCAGAGGCCTCGTTGACCACCAGGGGCGGCTCAATCTCGAGGTAACCCGCCTTGCCAGCCTCGTCGAGGAAGAACTGGATCAACGCACGCTGCAGGCGCGCGCCCTTGCCCACGTAGACGGGAAATCCCGCACCAGTGATCTTCACGCCCAGGTCAAAGTCGATGAGGTTATACTTCTTGGCCAGGTCCCAGTGTGGCAAAGCGTCCTCGCCCAGTTGGGGCATCTTGCCACCGGTCTTCTCGACCACGTTGTCCTCGGCCGTCTTGCCCTCGGGCACGCCACTGTAGGGGACGTTGGGCACACTGAGCAGGATTTCGGTGATCTCGTCCTGAGCGGCGGTGAGGTTGTCGTCAATCTCCTTGTTGGTGGTCTTGAGGGCGGCCACCTGTGCTTTCACGTTCTCGGCCTCGTCGCGGTTGCCCTGTTTCATGAGGGCACCGATCTGAGCGGCCATTTTATTGAGTTGTGCGGCGTTGTCGTCGCGCTGTTTTTGCAGCGCACGGCGCTGCTTGTCCAGTTCCACGATGCGCATGATGGGCTCGCGACCGTCAAACTGCTTGACGGCAAGACGTCGAATCACCTCCTCGGGGTCCTGGTTGATGAGTTGTAATGTGAGCATTTTTAGTTTTTTGTACTTATTTTCCAGTACTTAGTTTCTAGTTATTTTCACCAAAGTCGATGGTCTGCGAGTCGCTGGGTGACGATAGGCGCCTGGCTGGCTTGGGCACCTCGACGGGGCGGTCGGGGTTAGCCATGTGCTGACGCTCCTTCATCTGGTTGCGCAGGTCGGGCTTTCGGCCATAGGTGGGCGACTTCTCAATCAGGTCGATCATGTCGTCATCGTCCATCTCCTCGGGGTTGAGCACGATGTAGCGGGCCTTGTTCTGCTTGAGGGTCAGATCATTTATCGCCTCGGTACCATACTCCTCGGCCAGACGTTGATTATCAGACAGTCTTGTGTCGGTAACGACAGGTTCACGGGGAATGCGTGGTGATGAGATCCTTGGAGAATCAGCCTCCTCGGCGAGCGACACGTTGAATCCCGATGCAAGCACCGTCACCTTGATCTGGTCCTCAAGTGTGTTGTCGAATGCCATACCCCAGATCACATCCACACCTCGATCAAAGTTGGCCATGAACTCCTGAATCTCGTTCATCTCATCCATCAACAGCGGAGCCTCGCTCTTGGGATTGTAGTAGAAGTTCATCAATATCTTCTTGGCACCATTCACCTCGCGGTTCTTGAGCAACGGCGACTCGAGGGCATTCTCGATGGCCTTGGTCACACGGCGCTCACCTGTGCCATAACCCGAACTGATGATGGCGTTGCCACCGTCGCGCAGGGTGGTATTCACATCGTTGAAATCGAGGTTGATCCTTCCCTTGACGGTGATGAGTTCACTGATGCTGCGTGCAGCGATGGTGAGCGTGTCGTCGGCCTTGCCGAACGCGTTGGTGAAGTCCAGATCCTTATAAATCTCGGTCAGGCGCTGATTGTTGATGATGAGTAGTGCATCTACATACTTCCTCATCTCATCGGCACCACCCAGAGCCTTGAGAATCTTCTTGGGCCCCTCGAACAGGAAGGGGATGGTCACGATACCAATGGTGAGCACACCCTTCTCGTGGGCAATGCGTGCCACCACGGGTGCCGCACCCGTTCCGGTGCCACCTCCCATACCTGCGGTGATGAACACCATCTTGGTGTCATCGTCAAACAACGCTGCAATCTCATGCTCGCTCTCCTCGGCAGCGCGGCGTGCCACCTCAGGCACATTGCCGGCACCCAAGCCATGGGTCGTGTTGGGGCCCAGCAGCACGCGGTTGGGAACAGGAGATTCATTAAGTTGCTGACGGTCGGTATTAAGCACGACAAACGAGACGCCCTCGATGTTCTGCATATACATGTGGTTGATGGCGTTGTTGCCACCACCACCCACACCCATCACCTTGATGATGGTGGGCAGGCTGGCCTTGTCATCGAAGCCGGATCCCTGATCCAGCGTGGACATGATGTCAATTCTATTGTCTTCCATATTGTGATTTTATTTTGTTTTAGCGGTTAGTGTATCATGTGTGGATTACCACGCGGTTTTACTGTTCGTCTTCGGCGTCATCCTCGGACATGAGGTCGTTGACGCGCTGCGTCATTTTCTGAATCCATCCCAATTTTCTGGGCTTCTTGGTCTTCTTCTCGGGACGGGTGGGCTCGTCATAGGTCCTCTCGGCCGGCTCCACGGGTCGCGGCGACACTTCAAAGTTGGGATCCTCATACTTGTTGAGTTCCACACACGATTCACCCTGTGGAATGCGCTCAGCGGCCTCGGCGAGGAGCGAGAACACCTCGATGTACTCCATGCGGTTAATCTCGCCGTTGAGGATGTTGAGCGATGAAGGATTCTGTCCCATGCGCACCTTGATCTTGAGTTCGTCGGTCATCTTCTGCTGCAAACCACCCATGTGTGCGCAGCCACCGATGAGCACAACGCTCTGGATCTCGTTGGCCGACACACCAGCGTTGGCCAACTGCTGATTGACGTTGGCGATAATTTCTCCGGTTCGTGCGGTGATATAGTTAGCGGCCTCGCGGGCGGGCACGTCCTCGATGACCACATTGCTCACGTTGTTGGGGTCGAGGGGATTATTGATGTTCTTCTTAACGTTTTCGCAAGTCTCCTCGAGGCGGTTGAAGCCCGCCATGATGTCTCGGGTGAGGTTGCGTCCACCCAGCGGCAGGGTGTTCAGGTAGACAAGCGTCTTGTTCTTGTAGATGGTCACCGTGGTGGTCTCGGCACCCATATCAACGAGCATGCAACCCAGTTCGCGGTCACTCTCGTTGAGGATGTGCTTGCCCACCGCCAGCGGGGTGACAATGTATTCCTTAACCGGGATACCGAAGGTCATCAGACGGTTGAGGTTGAGCATCAGCGTCTGTTTGGCCACAATGAGGTTGACATCGATTTTTATGGAAGAACCAAATTGTCCCACCGGATTGAGTGTCGCAACTTTGTCCACATAGTATGCTCTGGGCACAACATCCACGGTCTCGTGGTTGCGTATGGGCGTGCTCGTAGCATCGTGGATGATGCGATCGATAAGCTCGAGGGTGATGGGTTCCGAAGATCCCACACTGCGTTTCACCTCGCTCATGATGCTATGCAGCGACCGTCCGCTCACGCCCATATAGACCTGGGTGACGCGGCCATCAACCATTCCCTCGAGGTTCTTGAGGATGCGGTTGATGCTGGTCTTGATGTTTTCTACATTCTTTACGATACCATACCTCACGCTGTCGATGTACTTCTCCTCCTGGAGATATCTCACGCTCAAGTATCCAGCCGAGGTCTTCTCGGCAATGGCTCCCACAATCTTGGAGCTACCGATTTCAAGTGCTACGATATATTGGTTCTTTTCCATAAAATGATTGAGTATGATTTTGTTGTTACTTTTTATGTTTGTTTTAATTATTCTTCTTGGGTTTGGCGGGGTCGGGTTGCTCGTCAGGCTTCTTCTCGTTCGCCTTTTGCGCCTCAGCCTTGGCCCGCTCGTTATCGGCCGCGGTTCCCGTGGTCATCGTCTGGATATCGGCCGGCTGCTCGTCATCCTCGGGGTCACCCGCGATGACCTGCTCGACAGCCTTGACGCGCCGTGTCGCCACAATCTGGTGGTTCCACTTCACCGAGATGGTGTCATAGGTGTTCCACCCGCGCTTGGGCAGCACCTCGCTGTAGAACAGTTTGAGTTTAGCAAACTTGTTCTCAAAGCCGTCGGCATTGCCGATGTTGACCACGTGTCCACTGAAGTCGGGCACGATGATGATGTTGTTGGTGTCACGCACCTGGTACATCGTCACGAGCGAGTGCAGCAATGAGTCGCTCTCGACATAGTCAATGAGGGGCAGCAGCCTAGTGGGCGGGTACTTCTTGGTGAAATGTCCCTGCACGACAGGCACGTCGCTGTGATAATAGTTGGTGGCCGCCATGTGCTTACCAGCCCGGTTCACATAGTAGGAGTCCTCGCCGTCAAACACGCGCATCACAGGCACCAGCTGGCTCACCCTGATGAGCACCTTGCCCTGCTGGCACTTCACCAGGTCGGCATTCTCGAGATAGGGCGACTGGCGCAGGGCCTCCTCGATGTCGCTGGCGTCGATGTCCCCCATGCGCTTGCCCACAATCTTGATGCCCTGTCCCTTGAGGTCGCTGAGTACACCCTGCGGAGTGACAAACGAGGTGCTGTCGGCATTGACGACCTGTACCTCTACCACCTCGCACACCTCGCCACGCGACTTGTCACGTGCCCACAGGATGCCGGTGGTGAGGCCCACAGCCAACACCAACAGGATGCTATATTGTATCACCTTTTTCAACGCTCTTGTCTCTTGAATTGGTCGCATATTTCAGGCAGCAGATTGGCGATGTCGCCGGCACCCGCTGTCAATAAAACGTCAAAATTACTCAAATGTATTGACTTAATCAAATTTTCTTTAGAGTAAATGCATTTTTTTGTGCTGGTGACCTGTTCCAGAATCATTTCGCTGTTCACACCGGGGATGGGTTCCTCGCGGGCGGGATAGATGGGAAGCAGGATCACCTCATCGGCCAGCGAGAGCGCCGACGCAAACGCGGGCGCGAAGTCGCGGGTGCGCGTGTAGAGGTGGGGCTGGAAGATGACCGTCAAGTGCCGTCCCTGATACAGGTCGCGCACCGACGTGATGCTGGCCCGCAGTTCGTCAGGATGATGGGCATAGTCATCAATCATCACACGGCCGTGCTCGCCCGGCTCCTTGATCCAGAACTCGAAACGGCGTTTAGCACCCATGAACGAAGCTATGGCCATGCGCATCGCCTCGAGCGGCGTGTTCACCACTCGGCAAGCGGCCATGGCGGCGATGGCATTCTCGATGTTGATATCAACAGGCACACCCAGGCTGATGTCGGGAACGTTCTCCCAAGGGGTTACCAGGTCGAACGTGATCTCGCCGTTACCCTTGCGGATGTTGGTGGCATGGAAGTCGCCCTCGTCGCGGCTGTAGGTATAGGTAGTCACATCCTTGCCAGTGCGCGGCTGCAGGGCCAGACCCGTATGCAGGATGAGCGTTCCACCAGGCTGGATGAGTTCGGTGAAATGGGCGAAGCTCTCCAGGTAATTCTCGGCAGTGCCATAGATGTCCAGGTGGTCGGGGTCGGTCGATGTCACCACGGCAACGTGCGGATGCAGGTGGTGGAACGAGCGGTCAAACTCGTCGGCCTCGACGACCGAGAACGGACTAGCCTCCGACAGCAGAAAATTGCTGTCATAGTTGCGCAACACGCCTCCCAAGAAGGCATTGCACCCGATGTCTGAACTGTGCAGGATGTGAGCCGCCATACTCGATGTCGTGGTCTTGCCATGGGTCCCGGCAAAGCACAAAGCCTGGCTGTGGGATGTGACCACGCCCAACAGGGCAGCACGCTTGACCACCTCAAAGCCATGGTCGCGGAAGTAGGTTAGCCCGCGATGTGAGGAAGGCACGGCAGGGGTATAGACCACCAGCGTGCGCTCCGGGTCACGGCAATAGTCCGGGATGAGGGCAGGGTCGTCGTCATAGTCGATGTGCACGCCCTCGCGCTCCAGGTCATGGGTCAGGTCGCTGGGGGTGCGGTCATAGCCAGCCACACGCTTGCCGCGCGCCAGGAAATAGCGCTCCAGCGCTGCCATGCCGATGCCACCGGCTCCCACAAAATATAATGAATCAAACTCTTTCATCTTGATTTTCCTGAAAATAAAAGGGGGTTATCGTTTACTGATGATGCGTTCCACCTCGTCAACGATGCGCTCGGCAGCGTCACGCAGGGCCATCTGGGCCACATTATCGGCCAGCGAGGCTATCATGGCCGTGTCGGCGACAGTATCGAGCATCGTGGGCACCAGGCTCGAGGCCGCATCGGCATCGGCAACCATGATGGCAGCACCGCGTATCGACAGGGCCTGGGCATTCTTGGTCTGATGGTCCTCGGCCACATTGGGCGAGGGCACCAGGATAGCGGCCTTGCCCAGCAACTGGAGTTCCGAGATGGAACTGGCTCCGGCGCGCGACACCACCAGGTCGGCGGCGCGATAGGCCATATCCATGTTGCTGATGAAGGGCATCTGCACCACGTTCTTCACCCCTGAGGCGTCGAGGGCTTCGCGGCACTGCTGGTCATAGAGTTTTCCCGTCTGCCAGATGACCTGCACACCAGGTGTGGCACCGATTTCCTTCAAGCCATCGATAATGGCATTATTGATGGTGCGGGCCCCCAGGCTACCGCCGATAATAAGGATGGTCTTCTTGGTGGGATCCACTCCCATGGCTTGACGAGCCTGCTCGGCCGTTGCGCCACACTCCAGCAGATTGCGCCTCACGGGATTGCCCGTGAGGATGATTTTGTCGGCAGGGAAGAAACGCTCCATACCCTCATAGGCGACACAGATGCAATCGGCCCGGGCCGCCAGCAATTTGTTGGTCACACCGGCATAGGAGTTCTGCTCCTGCAGCAGTGTGGGAATGCCCTGTTTCTGAGCCTCTTTGAGCATTGGGCCACTGGCATATCCACCCACGCCAATGGCGATATCGGGCTCAAAATCCTTGAGAATCTTGCGCGCCATGCCCATACTCTTGAACAGGCGTGCCATGACCTTGACATTGCGCAGCAGGTGCTTGCGGTCAAATCCGCTCACCGGCAGCCCGATGATATTGTAGCCCGCAGCGGGCGCTTTTTCCATTTCCATGCGCCCCTCGGCACCCACAAACAGGATGCGGGCTTCGGGGTGTCGACGGCGCACCTCGTTGGCGATGGACAAGGCGGGGAAGATGTGTCCGCCAGTGCCGCCACCGCTCACCAGCACATTGAGTTGTTTTTTATCTCCAGACATTTTTAGCAGGTATTTCAGTTGGGTTCTCGGCATCCAGACCCTCGATGATGGGGGTCTCTTCAACCTTGTTTTTCTTGTTACCATAGTTGGCGATGGTGCGGCTCACACTCAACATCACGCCAAAGGCGACGCTAATCACGATAATCGACGTGCCACCCTTGGAAATGAGAGGCAAGGGCTGTCCCGAAACAGGGAACACACCCACGTTGATGGCCATGTGGAACAGGGCCTGGAAGGTGATGAACGACGCCATACCGATGACCAGCAGCGACGGTAGCACACGCTTGCTGCGCCGCACGATCATTGCCGCTCGTCCCAGCAGCGACAGGTATAGCAGCAGCACAAACGTTCCGCCAATGAGACCCGTCTCCTCGACGATAATCGAGTAGATGTAGTCACTGAAGGCCAGCGGCAGGCGGCTGCACTCGCGCGACTGTCCGATGCCCTTGCCCACGACGCCGCCATGTGCCTGCGCCATGCGTGAGAACATCTCCTGCTGGTTCTTGGCCGTGATGGGGCGGTACACGAGCGAGTCGCTGTGCCACCACTCATGCCAGCGATTCTTCCAGGTGCGGGTTCGGCCCACATCCACCGATGCCTCGTGCGACACGGGTGCATTACCGCCAGCAGGCACCTCATATTGCATCTCGCGCTGCGTTTCCTTGAACACCTCTTCCTTCTTGTCATTGCTGCTCTTGATAATGACAAAGAAGCCAAACATGACAATGAAGAAACCCATCAAGATGCCGATTTTCTTGAAACTGGCGCCGCCGATGAGCAGCATCGAGCCGCTGATGGCAATCAGCAGCAGCGTGTTGGTCAGACCGCTGCGGATCATCAGGCCGCCATACAGGGCCACCACCACTGCCGCGGCAATGAGTCCGCCGCGGCTGATGTCTTGATTCTTCTGAGACTTGGCGAAGATGTAAGACAATATGGTGACGATCGAGAGTTTGGCCAGCTCGGCGGGCTGCAGTGTCACTCCCGGCAAGAGTGTCATCGCGCGGCGCGCGCCATTGATGACCTCGCCAAAGAACATGACATACACCAGGCTGAACACCGTGATAATCGCCAGTCCGGGAATCATCACATACAGGAACTTGGGCTTATTGTAGTCCACACGCTGCAACAACACCACACACACCGCACCCAGCCCCAGGAAGATGCATTGCTTGAAGATGGGCATGTAGATTCCCTGTGAGGAAATCTCACGGCTGGATGCGCTGTAACTCTCCACGATGGAGATGATGAGCAGCATGATGTAGATGCCCCAGATCCACGGGTCACCATACTTCTGGGAAATCTCGGTATATCTATTTTTCTTCTCGGTCGGGGTCATGATCGCAAACGCTGTGAAAAGGTATTACATATCACTTGTTGACTCGCTCGTGCCCTTGAAGCGCTTGACGCACTCCCTGAACTGGTTGCCGCGGTCGGCCATGCCGTTGAACAGGTCAAAGCTCGCGCAGCAGGGCGACAGCAGCACGGTGTGTCCCTCGCGGGCCAGCGAGCGGCACTTGTCCATACACTCGGCCATGCTGCCAGCATCGGTCACCACAGGGACCATGCCGTCAAAGAAGTCGTGCAACTTGGCATTGTCCTTGCCCAGACAGACGATGGCGGTCACCTTCTGCTTGACCAGGGGCTCGATTTGGCTGTAATCATTGCCCTTGTCGATACCACCCAAGATGAGCACACACGGCTCATTGACGCTCTCGAGCGCATACCAGCAGGCATCGACGTTGGTCGCCTTGCTGTCGTTGATATAGCGCACGCCGTCGACCGTGTCGATATACTCCAAGCGGTGGGGAACGGCCTCGAAGTCGGCAAGGGCCTCACGGATGACATCCTTCTTGATGTCGAACACCTGTGCCGACAAGCCTGCAGCCATCGAGTTATAGACGTTGTGCAGGCCCTTGAGCGAGAGTTCGTCGCGAGGTATATCCCAGCGGTCGCCACCGACGTTGAAGTTGATGACACCCTCATGTGCCCATGCCGCCTGGCGGTCGTCATCGTCGCTGGTGAAGCTCAGCAACCTCGACTCGAGGTGGTGCTGCCGCAACTGCGATGCGATGATGGGGTCATTGTGCCAGTAGATGAACGAGTCCTCGCCGGTCTGGTTCTGCGTGATGCGGAACTTGGCGGCGGCATAGTTCTCCATCTTGTAGTCATAGCGGTCCAGATGGTCGGGTGTGATGTTGAGCAGCACGGCCACGTTGGCCTTGAACTCATACATGTTGTCGAGCTGGAAACTGCTCAACTCGATGATGTAGACATCGTGGTGCTCGGTCGCCACCTGCAACGCCAGACTGCGGCCCACGTTACCTGCCAGACCCACGTTCAGGCCAGCCTTCTTGAAGATATGGTAGGTGAGTTTGGTGGTGGTCGTCTTGCCGTTGCTGCCGGTGATGCACACCATCTTGGCATCGGTGTAACGTCCCGCGAACTCAATCTCGCTCACGATGGGGATTCCCTTCTCAATGGCCTGGGCCACCATGGGGGCCGTGTCGGGGATACCGGGGCTCTTGACGATCTCGTCGGCATTGAGAATCTTTTCGGGGGTGTGTCCGCCTTCCTCCCATGCGATGCCGTACTTGTCAAGCATTTCCTTGTAGTCCTGCCCGATGCTGCCAGCATCGCTCAGCCACACGTCCATGCCCTTGACATGAGCGAGCACCGCAGCACCCGCGCCGCTCTCGCCGCCACCCAAAACTACTAATCGCTTTGCCATTGTCGTATTGTTGTTTATATATTTGTTCTGTTAGGGGTTATTATCTGATTTTGAGCGTCACAAACGTCAAGGCCGCCAGCAGGATGCTCACCAGGAAGAAGCGCATCACGATCTTAGCCTCGGGGATGCGGTGATCGGGGGTCTTGATCTTGTAGTCCCAGGTGAGTTTGGCCGGGTCGGCCGTGAAGTGGTGATGCAGGGGCGTCATCTTGAACAGGCGCATGTTCTGGCCCTTGTGACGCTTGACGTACCACACTTGCATGATGACCGACAACTCCTCGACCAGGAAGATGCCGCACAGCACGGGAATGAGCCACTCCTTGCGGATGAGCACCGCAAACACCGCGATGATGCCTCCCAGGCACAGGCTGCCCGTGTCGCCCATGAACACCTGGGCCGGGAAGGAGTTATACCACAAGAAACCGACCGTCGCTCCGATGAACGCCGCGGCATACACTACCAGTTCGCTGCTATCCGGGATGTACATGATATTCAGGTAGGACGAATAGATGACGTTGCCACCCAGATAGCACATGATGGCCAGGGCAACGCCAATGATCGCCGAGGTGCCTGTCGCCAGGCCGTCCACTCCATCGGTCAGGTTAGCGCCGTTGCTCACCGCCGTGATGACAAAGATGGTCACCAGGATGAACAGGATCCATCCGCCCACCTGCTTGTACTTGCCCATCCAGCCCGTGAAGTAGGCATAGTCGAAGTTGTGGTTCTTGACAAACGGCAAGGTGGTCTTGGTGGCCTTCACAGCCTGTGACTTGTGGATTTCCACCAGTTCGGGCGTCTCGTTGCGGTTGGTGACATGGACGTTCTCGTTCATCACGATGGCGGGACTCAGGTACATCGTGAGTCCCACAATGATGCCCAGACCCACCTGGCCGACGATTTTGAACTTGCCCTTGAGGCCTTCCTTGTTGTGGTGGAACACCTTGATGTAGTCGTCGGCAAAGCCCAACGCACCGCACCACAGCGTTGACACGATCATGAGCAGCATGTACACGTTGTCGAGTTTGCCCAGCAACAGGCATGGCACCAGTATCGAGATGATGATGATGATACCGCCCATCGTGGGGGTGCCCTGCTTGGCTGAGTTGCCACCCAGTTTCTCGTCACGCTCCTTGTCACACATCTGGTGGCTCTTGAGCTTGAAGATGATGCGTCGGCCGATGACGATGCCGATGAACAGCGACAGGATGAACGCGAAACCGGCCCTGAAGGTGATGTACTCAAACAGGCGGGCGCCGCTCACGTCATACTGTTGCAGGTAATGGAAAAGATGGTAAAACATTTCTCTCTATATCTTGTTGTGGTTAATAATCACTTGTCACACACGCTCGCCCTCAAAGACCTCGAGCACCTGTTCACGGTCATCAAAGTGATGCTTCACACCCTGAATCTCCTGATAATCCTCGTGTCCCTTGCCGGCCACGAGCACCACGTCACCTGCCTGTGCCAACTGGCAGGCGGTGCGGATGGCCTGACGACGGTCGGTGATGGTCAGTGTCGTGGGACGTGCCTCGTCGGGCAAGCCCACCTCCATCTGCCGCAGGATCTCGTCGGGGTCCTCGGTGCGCGGGTTGTCGCTGGTGAGGATGACACGGTCGCTGCGCACGGCGGCCTCACGCGCCATCATGGGGCGCTTGCCGGCATCACGGTCACCGCCGCAGCCACACACGGTAATGATGTGGCCGCTGTTACCCACCACCTCGCGGATGGTGTCCAGGACGTTGACCAGAGCGTCGGGCGTGTGGGCATAGTCCACGATGGCTGTGTAGCCCCGCGGCGAGCGCAACGTCTGGAAACGCCCAGCCACCGGTTCGAGCCGGCTCATCGCCACGAGCACCTGCTGCGGGTCAAAGCCCAACAGCAACGACGCGCCATAGACCGACAACAGGTTATAGGCATTGAAGCGTCCCGTGAACAACACCTCCACCATGTGGCCGTTGAGCTCCAGCGTGGTGCCGTCGAGGCGCGACTCCACAATGCGTCCCTTGTAGTCGGTGAGGGTGCGCAGCGAGTAGCGGTACTTGTCGGCGTGGGTGTTCTGCAACATCACCTCGCCCACCTTGTCGTCGGCATTGACCAGTGCGAACGCACCCTTGGGCAACGCGTCAAAGAACATCTTCTTGGCAGCGATGTAGTTGTCCACCGTCTTGTGGAAGTCCATGTGGTCACGGGTGAGGTTGGTGAAGATGCCGCCGGCAAAGGAGATGCCCTCGATGCGGCGCTGCACACAGGCGTGTGAACTCACCTCCATGAAGGCATAGTCGCATCCTGCCAGCACCATCTCGTGCAACAGACGGTTGAGGGTGAGGTGGTCAGGGGTGGTCTGCTCGGCAGGCTGCTCGCGGGTGTCGATGATGTTCTTGACGGTGGACAGCAGTCCAGCCTTGTAGCCCATCAGTCGGGCCATCTCGTAGAGCAGGGTCGCGGTCGTGGTCTTGCCGTTAGTGCCAGTTACACCCACCAGGCGCAGGTTGCGCGAGGGATGGTCAAACCACTCGTCGGCCAGGTGTGCGAGCGCAATGACCGCATTGTCGACCTGGACATAGGTGACCGCCGGGTTAACGTCGGCGGGCAGGTCCTCGCACACGATGGCGCAAGCCCCGCGGGCAATGACATCGGGGATAAAGCGGTGTGAGTCCACATTCACGCCCTTGACGGCGACAAACATCACACCCTGACGCGCCTGACGCGAGTCACGGATGAGGTCGGTGACCTCAATATCGGTATTCCCCACCACTTGCAGTGGGCTGATAGACTTGATGAGTTGTGATAATTTCTTCATGATTTTAGGAATTTCTTAATCTTAGGAATATGCGTTGTCCGCGGGCATATTCGCTGCCCGCCGAAAGACTCTGACTGGTCACCATGCCCGTACCGGTGAAGTTGACGTTCAGCCCGGCATCCTCAAGGATGCGGATGGCCTCACGGACGTTCAGGCCAATCACGTTGGGCACGCCCTTCTCGACAGGTTTGGGGCGCTGGTAGTGATGCGACGTCTGCACCTTCAATCCACGCTTGATGTTGTTGGAGGCATAGTCGGTCATCGAGGCGAACAGGGTGGGATAATTCTTGTTGTCGTTGCCCGCCACATCATACTCTGGCGCATTGCCCAACAAGCCGAGGGCATACATCTTGCGGGCGATGTTCTTCACTACCATGCCGCTGCTGGCCCCGGCACCGCGGTCGGCCCCCAGCATGAGCACGATGCAACTGTACTTGGGCTTATCGTAGGGGAAGAAGCCGCAGAAGGCCAGCCTCTTCTTGTCGGTGTACTTACCGTTCACGACATTGTAGGCCGTGCCCGTCTTGCCGGCGATCTCCACCTTGTCATCCTGCACCCAGTGGCGGGCGGTGCCGTGGCTACCCCACACCACGTCGTGCAGCATGATGCGCAACTTGCGGGCATTCTCGGGCGAGCACACCTGGTTGCGGACGTAGGTCACGGGGATGATCGAGTCGAGCTCACCCTCACGCGATAGTTTCTTGACCAGATGGGGGCGCACATACTTGCCGTCGTTGGCAATGGCGTTGTACATCGCCAGCGTGCACAGCGGCGGGATGCGCGAGCCGTATCCGTAGGCCTGGCGTGACAGCGTCACACGGCCACCGTTCTTGATCTCGGCATTCTGGAACCAGGGCACTTCCTCGCCGGCGATTCCCGAGTGGAAGGGCTCAAAGAATCCCATCTCCTCCAGTCGCGCCCGGAATGCGGGCGGATTGTCGCCATACTTCTTGACGATGAGCTTGGCCATGCCGATGTTGGACGAGGTCTCAATGATCTGGCGCGGCGTGCGGGTGGCTCCGCCATGGGCATCGGTGATGGGATTGCCGCCGGCATAGGTCCACGACGAGCCGGTGACAATGGGTTGCTCGATGTCGCTGATGATGCCGTCCTCAAGGGCAACCATCATCGAGATGGTCTTCACCACCGAGCCGGGCTCATACCCGCGTACGGCATGGTTCACGCCCTCGACATACTCACCGGTGGTCTTGTTGCGCTCCAGATTGCTGATGGCCTTGATCTCGCCGGTTTCCACCTCCATGAGCACACAGGTGCCCCAGTCAGCGCCGGTCTCGAGGCACATGTCGTTGAGTTCGTTCTCAACGATGTCCTGCAACTGCACGTTGATGGTGGTGGTGATGTCATATCCCTTGACGGCAGGCACACTCTCGGCACGCACGATGCCGTTGGTGAGCTGGATGTTGCGGGCCAGTCCTGGCTTGCCATACAGCAACGAGTCGAGTGCCATCTCCAGCCCCGAACGACCGTGGATGCTCGAACTCAACGAGTCCTGGCCCACATTGCCGATGCTGCGCGCCGCCATGACACCATAGGGCTTGATGCGGCGGTTGTGCTTCTCGTAGTAGAAGCCGTTCTTGTTCTTGGCTCGGCACAAGAACGGGAAATGCCGCACACGGTCATACTCCTTGTGTGTGAGCATGTAGGGGAACAGGCGGTAAGCGCGGTTCTTGCGACCCTTGGGTTGCTTGGCTGCTTCCAGGATGTGCTTGCGGTCACCCAGGATCTTCTGCCGCCACTGCACGGCGGTCATCGAGTTATCAAATGCCGCGAGGCTGTCGCACAGCGGGCCGATGTCCTTCATCAGCGTGTCGGTCTTGATGCCGTCGGTGAACCAGTCGATGCGCAGCACATAGTACTGCAGGTTGGCCGAGAGCACAGTGCCATTATCGGCCAGAACCTTGCCACGCTGTGGCTCGATGGGCACGGTGTCCATTAGCACCTCGTCGGCCTTGCGGTTCCACTCGGCGGCCTGCACAACCGATGTCTTGAACAAGTCCCACACAATCAGTGCCGAGAAGGCGAGCATGATGCCCACCACCAGCGCATAGCGTGCGAGGATATGCCGTTTGTTGTTTTGTTTGATTGCCATTGCTATAGAAAGATGATGGGTGCGACACTATAGGGGTTATCACTTTGACGGGATGACATAGGGCGGGTCCTTGGGTGCGCTGAGCCCCAAGTTCTTCTCACGCATGAGCTTGGTCATCTCACTCTCACGGATCAACGAGTTGTATTGCGCACTGGAGTTGACTAGGTCGGTCTGGGCATTTGCCAGTTCGGTCTTGAGTGTCATCACCTCCTCCATGCTGCTCTGGCAGACAAACTTGTTGGCGATATAGGCCAGCGCCATGATGACCAGGGCGATGATGTAAACGGCATTGCGCTTGAAAAAGTCCAGCGAGAAGAAGCGGCCCTGGATGATGTCCTTGCCCGCCTTCTTGCCTGTCGCTGACGCTGATGTGTAGTTCCTTTTGTTGCTCATTGTGTTGTGGGTGTTGTTAAGAGACTATTCGTGAAGTTTCCCGGCTGGAGTGACGGGCAGGAGCTCGGCCACGCGCAGTTTGGCGCTGCGTGAACGGGGATTGCGCTCCACCTCCTCGTCGCTGGGGGCGATGACCTTGCCCACGACGCGCCACGGCGTGGACACGCGCCCAAAGAAGTCCTTCTGCTGCTTGCCCTCGACGTTGCCGGCGCGCATGAAGTTCTTGACCAGCCTGTCCTCGAGTGAGTGGTAGGTGATGACAACCAGCCGTCCACCGGGATTGAGCACCTCAAGGGACTGCGCCAGCAGCTTGCCCAGGGCATCCAACTCGCCATTGACCTCGATGCGCAGGGCCTGGAACACCATCGACAGTTCTTTCTTCTCCTGTGCGGGCTTCACCAGTGGTCGCACGGCATCGACAAGCTGGCCTGTCGTCGCCAGCGGGCGAGCCTTAGCAATGGCAGCCGCCAGCCGCCTTGACTGACGCAACTCGCCGTAAAGGTACAGAACGTCGGCCAGGCGCTCCTCGCTGTAGGTGTTGAGCAGGTCGTGCGCGGTGAATGACGCTGCGCGGTTCATGCGCATGTCAAGCGGCGCATCGGCCCTGAAGGTGAAACCGCGCTCCACCGCGTCAAAGTGGTGGAACGACACGCCCAGGTCTGCCAGGATGCCGTCAACGCCATCAAAGCCGTTGTAGCGCAGGAAATTCTTGAGGAAAGCGAAGTTGCCATGTGCAAATGTAAACCTCGGGTCCTGCAAACGGTTGTTCCAAGCGTCCATATCCTGGTCCATGCCCATGAGCCGACCGTCGGGTCCCAAGCGCTCCAGGATGGCACGACTGTGGCCACCGCCACCAAAGGTGACGTCGACATAGGAGCCACCGGGTTTGATGGCAAGCCCCTCAATGCTCTCATGGAGCAGTGCAGGTATGTGATACACAGTGGGTTGCATTATTATTTACATTGCTATCGGATGGGGCTCATAACCCCCTTTTTTTGGGACTTCAAAGGTACAACAAATTTTTCGGAAATTTACAATCTCAAATAAAGAAATTTACAAATAAAAAAATAAAAGTTGTTAACAGCCCTTGTTAATAACTTTATCAGGTCTGATTATCAGTGTTTTCAAACTTCAGTCCAAACAGTTTACAAGTGTAAAAATCAGGTATCTGAAGTCTTCACACCATGCTTGGACTCTATTAAAATGTCAAGATTGAGCACTGATTTTTGGCATCATCGTCAATTTTTTCACAAAATTTTCAGATTGTAAATATATTTTTGATAACTTTGCCCGACAAATCGTCAGATAACCAAAAATTCTATTGATCAAGAGTGAGTGCTGCTATGGGTAAAACAAGATTGGACAATCACGGGTTTGCAATGGATGTCGTGCAAGAGACAGACACGCCGTTCTATTACTATGACATGGATGTGTTGCATGAGACACTCGCCGTCATCAACCGACAAGTCGAGGGTCACCCCTATGTCGTCCACTATGCCGTCAAGGCCAATGGTAATCCACACATACTCAAGGAAATCGCAAGTCACGGCCTGGGAGCTGACCTGGTGAGCGGCGGAGAGGTTGAGGCGGCGATCGCCGCCGGCTTTGACCCGCGGCGCATGACCTTCTCGGGGGTAGGCAAAACCGACCGTGAAATCAGGCTGGGACTGCAGCACGGCGTGGGATGCTTCAATGTCGAATCCATCCCTGAGCTGGAAGTCATCAACCATCTCGCCGGCGAGATGGGCACGACGGCCAATATCGCCTTCAGGGTCAACCCCGACATTGATGCACACACCCACCGCTACATCACCACCGGCACCGCCGACAACAAGTTTGGCATCGGCATCGAGGCTCTGGAACAGACCATCGACCACGCCCTCAAGCTGCCGCACATCCACCTGTGTGGCCTTCACTTCCACATCGGTTCCCAAATCACGCTCATGAAACCGTTTGAGATGCTCTGCGACACCGTTAACCACCTAATTGACAGCTACGAGCAGTGGGGTATCCACTTCGAGACCGTCAACGTGGGCGGCGGCTTGGGTATCGACTACCTGGAGCCCGACAAGCACCCGATGGCCAACCTCGAGGACTACTTCGCCACCTTCAAGCGGCGGCTGCGCCTCAGGCCGGGCCAGCAGTTGCACTTCGAGTTGGGGCGCGCCATCATTGGCTGCTGTGGCAGTCTCATCAGCCGCGTCGTGTTTGTCAAGGAAAACCGCAACAAGAAATTCGTCATCCTTGATGCTGGCATGACCGACCTGATCAGGCCTGCCCTCTACGAGGCTCATCACGAGATTCAGAACCTCACCGCCAACTGTTACCGCCAGGGCGAGGGGGACGATACCTATGACGTGGTTGGACCCGTTTGCGAGTCGAGCGACGTGTTCGCCCACGACTGCGTGCTGCCCGTGACCCGTCGCGGTGACATCATCGCCATCCGCTCGGCAGGGGCCTACGGCGAGTCAATGGCATCGCGCTACAACATGCGCGACCTGCCCCCCAGCGTGTTCCACTCGCAGCGTTGAGCGATACAGCACTTGCCGTTGACACAATTACGGCATTATCATTCTGTCATACAAAAGGTTAATTAATTTCGGCATAAAATAATTGAAAAATTTTTACCGAAACCTATAGCTGCAATTAAAAAAATGTTTACATTTGCAATTGCTTTCAAAAATTTGATCTCATGGAAAAGATTGACACTTTAGACAAGAAAATTCTGGAAATAGTAATGAATAATGCCCGCATTCCCAGCAAAGATGTCGCTCAGGTGTGCGGTGTGTCTCGCGCCGCTGTGCATCAACGCATTCAGCGCCTCATCGATGACGGCGTCATCACCGGATCGGGATACAACGTCAATCCCAAGCTGCTGGGGTATTCCACCTGCACTTTTATCGGACTGACGCTGGAGCGCGGTTCCATGTACCGCACGGTTGTCCCCGAGCTGCTCAAGATCAAGGAAGTGGTAGAGTGCCACTTCACCACGGGACACTACACGATGATGATCAAGGTGTATGCCCGCGACAATGAGCACCTGATGTCGCTGGTCAATGACCACATCCAGCACATCGACGGCGTTGCCGCTACCGAGACGCTCATCTCACTGGAACAGAGCATCAGCCGCACCTTGCCCATCAACTTTGACGATTGACCACGAGATCACCACTCACAATCCCTCTTGGAGACCGAGAGGCACAGCATGTCGCTCAGTGCATTGTGCAATTAACCTTCTTCATTTCACTTGATTGATTATTGGTGAATTATTTGTACCTTTGCCACACAAGTAACAATTCAATTACCGCAATCAATAAAATACACATTACCGACTAATGGATAACAACCGATATTGCGTTATCATGTGCGGCGGCGTGGGCAGCCGCTTTTGGCCGTTCAGCAAGGCCGCAAAGCCCAAACAGTTCATCGACTTCTTTGGCACCGGACGCAGCCTGCTGCAGATGGCATTTGACCGCATGCAGGGCATCGTCCCCATCGATAACATCCTGTTACTCACCAATGAGAGTTATGAGCCACTCATCCATGAACAACTGCCCGAAATAGCACCCAGCCAGATTCTGCTCGAGCCGGCACGCCGCAACACCGCGCCGTGCATCGCGTGGGCGGCGCACCACATCAAGGCCATCAATCCCGATGCCAAGATGATGGTGGCTCCCAGCGATCACCTCATCCTCAACGTCGAGAAATTCAGGCAGAGCGTCATCGATGCCTTTGACTTCATCGAGTCACGCGACGCGCTGGTGACCATGGGTATCAAGCCGAGCCGCCCCGAGACGGGCTACGGTTACATCCAGGTGGGTGAGCAGGTCGAGGGCAACTTCTCGGCCGTCAAGACGTTTACCGAGAAGCCCAACGAGGATCTGGCCCGTGTGTTCCTCGAGTCGGGAGAGTTCTTCTGGAACTCGGGAATGTTCTTCTGGAGCGCCGACAGCATCATCAATGCCCTGACGACTTGGGCTCCCGAGGTGAACGCGGTCTTTGAACAAGGTGAGCCTTACTTCGGCACCGCCCAGGAGCAGGAGTTCATCGACGCCAACTTTGCCGCCTGCCCCAGCATCAGCATCGACTTTGCGGTGATGGAGAAAGCCCCCAACGTGTATGTCGAGACGGTGGACTTTGGCTGGAACGACCTGGGCACCTGGCGGTCGCTCTATGACCACTCGCCCAAGAACAAGGACGGCAATGTCACGCAGAAGTGCAAGGCCCTGATGTTCAACAGCCACAACAACATCGTTGCCGTCAAGGGCGACAAACTCGTGGTGGCATCAGGCCTTGAGGGATACATCGTAGCCGATGTCGACGACGCGTTGCTCATCGTGCCCCTCGACGAGGAGCAGAAGATCAAGCAGTATGTCAACGACGTGAAGTCGAAGTTCGGCGACAAGTACCTTTGATTCAATTTGCTGAATTTCAGCATATTGAGGTTTATAATTCAGAGTTTATGGTTTAGAGAACCTTTGATATAAGCAATGCCCACGGGACACCTGCCTCATGCAAGGCCAGATGTCCCGTGATTGGTTTCTTGATTAGCCTTTAGGACACGATGTCAGAATGGTGCAGCATTGCCAGTGCCCTGGTTGTTGGCCGGTTGTTGTGCAGGCTGCTGTGCTGGTGCGACATTGGTGGGGCGCGCCAACAGTTCAAACGTGTCTACATATATCTCGGTGGTATAACGCTTCACCTGGTTGCGGTCTTCCCATGCACGGGTGCGCAGGCGTCCTTCCAGGTAAATCTGTGTGCCCTTGCGGATGAACCGCTCGGCCACCTCGGCGTTCTTGCCCCACATGACGATGTTGTGCCACTCGGTGCGTTCAGGAACCTGTACGCCGTTGGCGTTAGTGTATGCACGGTCGGTGGTAGCAAGGGTAAACGATGCCACGGGCTGATTTTGCGCCACATAGCGCACATCTGGGTCACGGCCCACTCGGCCCAGCAGAATGACTTTATTGACTGACATGATGAATAATGGTATTTGTTTTATTGTGACAAAATTATGATGTTAATTATAATTACAATGTGCAGTTCATTCAACAACCTGTTCCCTTGAGGGAAAGCCCCACCCGCTCATGCAGACCGAACAACAGGTTCATCGCATGCACCGCGTTGCCCGAGCACCCCTTGAGCAGCACGTCCATCACGGCATGCACGGTGAGATAACCGCTGCGCTCATCCTTGTCGATGAACAAGAGGCACTTGTTGGTGTTCTCAACATCGGCGGTGACGATGGGACGATCCACAATGAACACAAAGTTGTGGTCATCGTAGTATTGCTCATAGAGCTGGCGTATCATCTCACTGTCCACGCCGCACTTGAAGCGCGCCGCCACGGCCAGGGTGCGCCGCTCGGCAAGTGGTGTCACGGTGAGTGTCACGGGTTGGTTGAAGCTCGATTGGCACTGGCTCAAGGCCTTCGAGACCTCGCGCTGCTGGTCGTCAGCCCACTGTGATGCCGTCATGCCGTCAAGCGTTGTTCCGCCATCGGGTAACGCGCTCACCCCTATCGCCACATGCAGTGTCAACGGGCTGTTGAGCAGCAGGTTGCGCGCCATCGGCATCAGTGCGAGCAGTGAAGCCTCGGCGGCGTTGCCCGGCACGGTCACCCAGCGGGCATCGTGAACGAGCACGCGTCGCTGCATCTCGCTCAAGCCATAGGTCCATAGCCTCTCGCCCCCGTGGTCCAGGTTGTGGCTGCCACTCAGGTCGATGACACGCACCTCGTCGGCCAACGTCAGTCCGTGCAACTGCGCGGCCACCTCGTCACGGCTGCCGCACAGGTACACCAGATCAACATCATCGACAGAACCCATCGGCTCTATCGACAAGTCGCACTCACCGACGATGCCTGGCACCACATGATCGAGACGCACTCCCACGTCACTTTCATTGCCCCTCACCCACCTCAACTCCACATCGGGATGGTTGATGAGGACACGCAGCAGTTCGGCAGCTCGCAGGTTGTTATATCCGATGACACCGACTTTAATCATCCGCACCAGGCGTTGGCATCGAGCCCATGGCCAGCGGCGAGTTCTTGGGCATGAACTGCTCAAACACCGCACGAGCCTGCTCATGAGTCACCCCCTCGGCAAGGATTGCCACCACGGTGTCGGCACCGGCGATGGTACCCAACACCTCGGGAGGACGGCTCATGTCAATATCATAGGCCAGACCAGGAGCATAACCGTTGCGCGTCTTGATGACGGCCAGGTTACCCGAGAAGGTCACCGACACGAGGCCCACCTGTTTTGCTGCATGGGCATCGGTCTGGCGCATACTCAACAACCTGTCCTGCAACTGGTTGCTATCAGGAATGATATACATGTACGTGTTGCGGTCGGTAGCGACCTTAGAGATCTTCAAAGCCTTAAGGTCACGTGACAATGTCGCTTGAGTCACATTGATGTTGTGCTCACGCAACATGTCGGCCAGTTCACTCTGGCTGCCGATGCAATTTGTCTTGATCAGATCGGTGATCAACTGTAAACGGTCACGTTTTCTTTTCACGAGTACTTTCTTTTTTCTTGGTTTCTTGGTTAATATTGTCGTTTCCATTTTGAACATATATACAAAATTGGTTACTCTCGCAAAGGTAAGAACTTTTTCACAAACACAACAACATATTTATTGATTTTTTTTACCAAATATTTCCCAATCAGTGAATTTTAATGAATTATTCATCATATTCGGTAAAGTACCACACCCCACACATTATTTATATTGGGGGATGCACCAGCCTCAAAAACCCTAACTTTTGACTCCTGGCACCATCCACAGGGGGGTCTCCTGGAAACGCTGCCAAGCAGCAAGCAATTGTGGTTTGAGGGCGATGATGCCATCATGGGCCGTGGTGAGGTTGGTGGAGTCTTTCTCGATATCGTGGATATACTTGAGCAGGTTGTAGCATAGGGTATACTGCCCTGCAGCCATCAATGCCTGGGGCATGCCGCTTGCTTTCTCCTGAGGCGTGAACCACAGTGTTGTCCCCATGCTCGCGGCGCGTTCACTGTTCTGCTGCATGGCTTCGCTGGGCGTGAGGTATTCGGGCATTGTCTTGTTGCGGCTCAGGCTCTCCCAGCGTTCACCCTTGCGCAATTCATAGATGGTGCTTGTCACGACGCGGTTGTGCCACTCCTTGTCATCATAGAGCGTGCTGTAACTCATCTGGCGCAATCGCTTCAGGAACACCTCGCTGCTCATCATGATGACCGACTTGGCGCGGTTCATGAGCATCGCCTCGGCTGCAGCAAACTTCAAGTGGCCGATAAACATCGCGTTCTTGCCCACAAATGTGCCGGCTATCGTGTTGAACAGTTTGTTCTTCAACAGCGCTCCCGCGACATTAGCCAGTGCCACAAGTGCCAGTGCCACAGATGTTACCCCAAGCCAGAACTTGCTGCCCAGCACCAGGGCCACGACAAGCAAGACCATCACCACGGCCAGGGTGATCAAGCCATAGTTGCGCAAACGCCCGATGGTCAACTTGCCCAATCCCCGAGGCAGCATCTGCTCGCTGGGCGCATAACCCTCCATATAGGGGCTGGCCACGTCACTCACAATCATCAGGTCCAGGGCCTTGTCGGTGCGCGACTGGTCGTCGCGATACTTGCGCATGCGTTCCTCGGCCAGCAGGATGGGCTCGATGCCCTGATTATCGACCACGCCGCCGTCCATGATGCCAAAGCGCGACTTGATGTTACTGGCGATGTTCACCTGGCGTGACACAGCAAAGTCGTCGGGATACATCATCGGTTCAAAACCACTGGGAAAACACGACGAGCAGGCCAAGGCCTCGCCCAGCGTGATGTGCCCCACCACGCTGCGGCTGATGCTGTGCTTCTGGTTGCCGAACACGCCATAGGACATGCGCTCCCCATCGGTCATCCGCCCCTCGGTCACGCGGAAGCGAAAGGGCAATGAATTGTCGAAGTCGGTAGCCAGGGCTGTGTAGTCCTTGACGGGGATGTGCTCAAAGTTGTCGATGATTTCGGCCATCGTGACATGGTCAAAGAGGTACTCGTCATAGATGCCCGCCATGATCTTGATGCTCGAGGCCTCACGGTTAGCCCTTTCGGCGCTCAACTCTTGCAAGGCATGCCCCATCAGGTCCTCGTTGCACAGGAAGTCCAGCAGTTCGGTCACCATCTCGTCCACCGCCTGACCGCGTGCACGCGCCAGCATATACTTCAAAGCGGGAATCGTTCCACCTGACACCGATGTCAACGCCGTCACATGGTCAAGCAGCGTGCCACCCCCCTCCATCTTCAACGAGTGCAGGAACGATAGCGTGCCCAGGTCAAACGTAGCGGCCCTGTACCCGCCACCCGAGAATGCCATGCCGATTTTCAAGCCGTTTTCCATATCCACAATCCAGTTTTGAGGTCACTAACGAAAAAGTTCACCGACAAAGGTAACCAAAATCTTCCAAAATGGCAATAAATGGCCTATAAGAAACAGGGGGTGAGGCAGCAATTATTACTTAGGGCACGTTGAGGATGATGTCGAGGATGGCGTTGACATCGGCGATGGTGACCTCGCTGTCGCCATTCACGTCGGCAGGGCTGGCTGTGTCATCACCCTCGGGGGCGCGCGAATGGCCGCCGCTGACGCTACCGCCATTGATGATGATCTCGATGGCTTTGTTGGCGTCGGCAATGGTGACCTCGCCGTCACCGTTCACGTCACCTGGGATGATGGACTGCATGACGTGGATGAGCGCAGGGTCGACAACATCGATGTGGAAGTTGGTGAAATCACCCAGGATGAGAGATGTGTTGGCCATTTCCACTTGATAGTATCCCCGGGCATCTTCAGGCACCTTGACGGGTATATAGAACAGTTCGCCCTCGTTGCCGGCAAACGGCACATTGCCTGGGGAGAGGCACATGAAGCGGATCTTGCCGTCGGCCAGCGTACGGATCGCACAAGTGTGACCAGTGCTGGCACGGTCGCTGAGCGTGATGGGACATTGACCGTCATGGGTAACTAGTTCAAAGCCCTGTGGCAACTGGATGTCGGTCTGCAGTGCCACCACATCGCCCTCGTTGCTCATGCTCACGGGAATGATGACAGTGTCGCCGGGGAGAGCATCGGCATCACCCATGCTCAGGCTGAACTCCGTTGGCGGGTTCACAACGACAGAGTCCTCCTCTTCCAAGCCCTCCCTGGCCTGGACAAACTTGTAGTCCAAATAGGCACCCTGGATGGCAAAGCGCACGACAGCCTCACGGCGGTTAGTTCCCTCGGGCATCGGCAGGGCATCGATCTGGACATTGATCCTGTAGTTAAACTCGTCCTGATTATATACATCGGTCGGATAGATGCTGAGCCACGAGGACATGTCGCCGCCAATGCAGGTGATGCTGAAGTCATTGCTGGTGCTCGGTTTCCATGAGGCGATGGTGAGGCCGCTCACGGTAATCGAGTCACCATCACTGCCGATGACCGACCTCTCCATCACTCCACCAGTGGCGGGGAAGGTATATTCGCGGGGATCGGTAGCATCCTCGATGGTGAGGAACGGCAGTTCGGTGGTCAGGAAAATCGTCAGGCCGGTTTTCATCTCACCTGTCGAGAAGGCATTATTGAGGCCCCTCCACTGGTAGTGTCCGTCGAAGTTGCCCTGGTCATCATCCTTGCCCACCTTGAGATAGGCCCGCTCGCCATAGCCGTCGTCCACGTGGAACTCGGCCCCGATCATCGCCGTGAAGTCGGCCAGGGCCGCCATTTCGGGGTCGTTATAGCCGTCGATGACCACCATGATGGCGTCGTCGATGGTGATGGATTCCTCCATCCAAGGAAGGCCATCGTCGCGAGGGACCGACAGTGCGAACGATATGAGAGCCTCTGTGTCAGTGTGTTGCGGTGCCAAGTGTGCAGTACCCACGGCAATGAGTTCGCCAGGCACCTCGGGCAGGCTCACACTGGCATCGTCACAATAGTCAGGCACCCCGTTGATGCGGTAGATGCGACACTTCATCTCAACATTGTCGAGAACCCTCAGCCCATAGGCATAAAGGACGACCTCATTGATCACGTAGGGATGCTGGGGCTTCTCGAAAATCTGCGCAATGCCGTCGACATGAGTTCCGTGATACCCTGCATTCTTGCCGAACCAGAAGCCGTTCTCGTTGTTGCCGTAGGGTGTCATGCCAGCATAGGTGGTTAACGGGTAATAGTCCTCACCTGCATCGGGTGAATAAGAGAGATCGGAACTTGACTTGAGCAGTTCGTAGCCTCTATCCACCTCTTTCCATGACGGCCATGGCATTACTTCGACGGGGGTTGGCTCGCCAGCGAGGCTGGACTGCATCTGGTAGGTGTAGGTGTCCAGGTCGTCGGTCACCTGCATGACGGGAGTCTCAAATTGAACGCCCCAATAATAGAGCGAGAACTGCTGTCCGTTATCGGCATCATAGTCCATCGAGTTGACCTCATCAATGTTAACATAACCCCAGGAGTTACTCTCATCGACGCGGTTCACCTGCCACGAGAAGCGGGGCGCACCTATCGTGCCATTGGCTACTCCCGTGAACGTGTACGGGAGGAGGGGTGCCACCTGCAGGGTCGTGAAGTTGTAATAGCCCAGCAGTTCATGATTCTCGTCTATCACGATAAAGCCCGGGAAGGCTCCTGCAGGACGCTTATAATATACCTCGGCATTGCCGGCCCGTCGGGGAGCCCGCGGCACGGGGTCAGCCGGGGTGCGCATCTGAGCATGTTGCAACTGCACCTGTGGCACAGACCGCATCAACTGTGCCGTCGACTGCCGTGGAGCCGACAGCGGTTTCAAGGTCTGGCCAACTGCCGACCGCGGCGACAGCAGCATCAGCATGGCGGCAAGGAGGGCGAGCGAGGTCGTCTTGTTCATCGGTTCTTATTGTCTGTGGTGATTAATATCGGCATTTGCTTCGTTGCAAAATTACTATTAATAATCGGTTTTGCCAAGAAACAGGACTTCATTCTTTCAAATTCAATACACTAAAAATCAATGTATTAAAAAACAAAAAGTTCATTTTGGGGTAATCAGGCATGACAAGGTCACCCGAAAACGGGAAAAAAGACCTAATTTTGCAGCATAAAAAACTATCGCCCGTTTCATGAAACCAAGAAACATCATCTTTGCAATATTTGCTCTCTTGCTGGCATTGACCTGCTGCAACGGGGGCAGCGACACCGCCACCATGCGTGAACTCGCCGGCATCGACTCGATGTTGAGCGTGACACGGCAGTATGAGGCCGCACAGCATCGCCTGGACTCGCTGCATCCCCAAGGCATGAACAAAGCCGAGCGGGCCTACTACTCGCTACTGCTCACCCAATCCCACTACAAGAACTACATCGACGACACCACCGATGCTGTCATCAACGCGGCTGTTGACTACTACAGCAAGCATGGCGACCACGAGAAACGCACCCGCTCGCTGGTGTACCAGGGCTGTGTCAACGAGGTCATGGGTCAAGGCGAAAAGGCCATCCAATCCTTTAAGCAAGCCGAGACCGTAGCCGAAGACGATGACCTGGAAAACCGCGCCTACGCCAAACTGCGCCTGGCGGTCCTATATGCCGAAAACTCAAACTATGCCGACCTCAAAATCAGGAAATACAAGGAGGCCCTTGACCTGTATAACCAGTTGGGCGACAAGCACTACCAGATCGTGTGCCTGACCGACATCGGGGGCTATTACCGCAATTTTCCCGAGTGTCGTGACAGCGTTCACTACTACATCGACAAAGCAATAAAACTGGCCGAACAGCAGGACGAGGCCTGGTTCCTGTTCCAGAACTTGTATCTGCGCGCCGAGGACTACTGCCTCGTTACCAAGGAGTATCGCAAGGCTAAGGCGGACATCCTCAAGGCGTTGGACGCCGGCAAGGGGGTGATTGACCATCCCAGAGCACACTACATCGCCGCCGAGACCTATCTGAATCTGGGGCAACTGGACTCGGCCATCTATTTCCTGAATCAGGCACCCACGGGCAACGGCATCATCACGACCGTCAGGGATACGGCGATGTATTACCGGCTCGTGAGCGAGATTGCCAAGGCCGAGAAGGACTGGGACAGGTACACCACCTACTATGAGAAAGCCAACAGCCTGGCCGACTCGGTGCTGGTTGCCAACGTCAACAAGAACTACCTGGCAGTCGAGAAGAAATATGACATCCAACTTGAGGAGTTGAAGAAGGTGAAGAACGAGTCACGCCTGCGCGGTGCCATCATGCTCGCAGCATTGCTGGCATTGGTGGCGCTGGGATTGACCTTCCTGGCTTGGCGCTACCGCAGCCGCCTGAGGCAGAAGGAGACCGAGTTTGAATTGCAACGGGCCGACCTTGACGCGTCGCTGTCGAGCCTGGAGCAGATGCGCACAACCATCAGTGCCCAAGAACGCGACCTGAAGGCTGCCCAAGAAGCCCTGACCGGCCATGAGGCGCGCAAGAGCGAGGAGATCGCGGCACTGGAGGCCAGGATGCGCCAGAGCGACGAGATGCGCGCCATCCTTGATAACCAGATACAGGTGATCCATCAACTAATGCAACTGTCCTACGAGAACACCGAGGCCACCTTCACCCGACGGTTCACCGAACTGATGACCCTCCCCGACGAGGGTGCCGTGCCCACCGACTCCTACTGGAGCAACCTGCACACGCTGGCCAACGACCTGCACGGCAACGTACTGGTCGAGGCACAGCGCATCGCCGGCGGCACCCTCAACGAGAGTGAGTTGAATTTCCTGGCCCTGTACAGTTGCGGCTTCTCGCGCACGGTCATCATGCTGTGCATGAAATACACCAGCCTGGGCACCGTCTCGAACAAGAAAATCCAGATAGCCAAGAAGTTGGGTGTACACAACCTCGACGACTTCACCTGCCGCTACCGCTGACCAACTTCAACATCTCAAAAAAATTTCACCACCACCCAAAGCGCAAGCAAGGAAAACATCCCTGTCACAAACCCGCGGAATGACACCATGAACGACCTGTTCGTGGAGTGAGGACCAAGAACAGTGCCCCACTGGAAACGGCAATAAATGTGCGTAAATCAGCCATATCTATCTAAAAAATCGACATTTGGCTGGTTTGCGCACACTTTGTGGGATTTTTTAAGTTTTTTGCTGTTCGTAGTGCCTAAATATGGCACTCCGCTGGATTATCTTTGCAGTTGAATTGTCAATGATGGGCATGAAAGAGAATATCTATTTGAGAAAAATCAAGAAACGTGAAGGGGAATGGGATACCAGCGTCTATCCTTTCTCTATTCCCGTTATCAGGGATTTCACTGAGTTTAGATTTGAAAAGTCAGTGACCTATATCATTGGAGGCAACGGCTCGGGAAAATCCACCTTGCTCGAGGCCATTGCATTGTTAATGCGCATTAATCCCGAGGGTGGCTCCCGTCATTTCAACTTCCATACCGAGGAGACTCACTCGTCATTGCATGAATCGTTGATAGCATCGAAGGCCAGCTTGAACTTTAGTGACACCTATTTCTTTCGGGCCGAGAGTTATTACAATGTCATCAGTGAAATCAATCGCCGTGGTTTAAACATGTACTATGACTATCTCAATTTCCACGAATTCTCACACGGTGAGGGGTTCATGGCTCTGCTTGAACACAGATTGAAAGGCAAGGGGTTTTACATCTTTGATGAGCCAGAAGCCGCGTTATCCTTCCAAAACCAGCTGCTATTCCTGTTATGGATCAAAGAAGCAGTAAAGAAAGGAGCCCAAATTATCATCGCCACCCACTCGCCTGTCATTCTTTCTTATCCAGACGCTTCCATCCACGAGATCAAGGACGGCCAACTGATACCCACGCGTTATTGCGACAGCAGTGTCTATCGAGACTTATATGGTTTCCTGCTAAATCGTGAAGGCTGCCTCCGTGAGCTCGGCCTCATCGGTGACGAATAAAGTGAAAAAATGCGGTGCCCTGATTGCTACAAGGCACCACAAAACTTTAGAAGATATTCGGGTCACCTGCAAAACCCTGTGTTTCCTCTACACCCCTCGCGAAAATCCCCTCAACCCCTTGACAAAAGGCAAAAAAATCACTACCTTTGCACCACAACCGCTTCGGCGGTCCGCTGTGCCGCTGTTCGGCAG
>ERZ842401.1510-NODE-1510-length-33116-cov-4.242703_pt1 | contig 33116 bp, 21 predicted proteins | sample MGYA00521270_ERZ842401 | MGnify/ENA primary metagenome ERZ842401 (study PRJEB31892, sample SAMEA3878208) | bioreactor metagenome | biome: Moose rumen | place: Sweden | collected 2011-10 | study: EMG produced TPA metagenomics assembly of the PRJEB12797 data set...
TGTCAAGAATCGATCCTGACTACAAGAACAATCCCGACATCAAGTGGAATTTCACAAAATTCCTCGTGGACCGCGACGGAACTGTAACCGACCGCTTTGAATCCACGGTGGAGCCGTCTAAAATTGACGAAAAAATCGCGGCTCTTCTGTAGTCTGTGCCAAAAAGGGGGAATGCCATGTACGATGTGATTATAATCGGTGCCGGTCCTGCCGGAATTTCAAGCGCGCTGTATGCAAAGCGTGCCAATTTGAACGTGCTCGTTCTGTATCACGGTGAAAGCCAGCTTGAAAAAGCGGTGCAGATAGACAATTACTATGGCTTTTCTCAGGGAATTTCAGGCGCGGACTTGTATCACAACGGAATCCAGCAGGCAAAAAATCTTGGGGTTGAAGTTCTTGACTCGGAGGTTACGAACATTCAGATTGCGACGGAAAAATCCTATCTCATTTCTGCCTCATCCGGGGAATATGAATGTGCCGCGCTCATCATTGCCACTGGGAACAAAAAACTGCGTCCGCTTGGTGTAAAAAATCTTTCGGAACTTGAAGGGAAGGGCGTAAGCTACTGCGCCGTGTGCGACGGCTTCTTCTACCGAAAAAAAGCCGTTGCCGTCATCGGAAATCAGCGCTACGCGTTGGAGGAGGCACTGCATCTTGCGAACATGGCATCTGCGGTTACGATTCTTACCGACGGAAAGCCTTCTGCGCCGCTCCTGCAATTGCTTGAGGAAGCAAAAAAAGCCTTTCCTGCCGCACAAAAAATTGCGGTTGACGAGCGCAAGGTTACGGAAGTGCAGGGAAGCAACAAGGTGAGCGGCGTTGCCTTTGCCGACGGTACCCCGCTTGCGTGCGACGGCGTGTTCGTGGCGCTGGGAAGTGCTGGCGGCGCTGATTTTGCAAAAAAACTGGGGCTTTCGCTTTCTGGCGACAGCATCACCGTTGACGAAAAAATGGCGACCAACGCGCGTGGCGTTTTTGCTTGCGGCAACGTGAACGGAGGGCTTCTTCAGGTCTGCAAGGCTGTGTACGAGGGCGGTGTAGCAGGGCTTTCGGCAGTTGAATACGTCCGAAGCCTTCGCTAAAATAAGAAACAAACGCTAGTTATGAAACGAATGCCGTTTTGTCCGCCACGGCTTGCGCGGGCAGGGGGCATTCGCTTTCTTTTAAAAAAAGGGGGATTTTTATGGAATCGTCTTTGCGCGAAAAAACGATTGTCAGAACAAGCGTCATTGGAATTGCCGTTAACATTCTGCTTGCCGCAGGAAAAGCAATCGTCGGTATTTTCGCAAGCTCAATTGCCATTGTGCTTGACGCGCTGAACAATCTAAGCGACGCGCTTTCTTCCATTATAACCATTGTCGGTGCAAAGCTCGCGCTCCGTCCGGCAGACAAGGAGCATCCGTTTGGGCATGGGCGAAGCGAATATCTTGCGGCGCTTATCATTTCGGTAATCATTTTGTATGCCGGCGTTACTTCTTTGGTTGAGGCGGTTAAAAAAATACGCGAGCCACAGACCCCGGAATACACGACAATTTCTCTCATCCTTGTTTTTGCGGCAGTCATCGTAAAGATTTTCCTTGGCTTGTTCGTAAAATCCGCAGGCAAAAAGGTGAATTCGCAGTCCTTGGTTGCTTCTGGGCAAGACGCGCTCATGGATTCTATCGTCTCTGCTTCCACCGGAATTACTGCCGTCGTATTCATCCTTACCGGAAAATCCTTTGAGGCATGGCTTGCCGCCGTCATCTCGCTTCTGATTATAAAAAGCGGCATAGAACTTGTGCAGGAGACCGTAAGCGAAATTCTCGGCCGCCGCATAGATGCCTCTCTTTCCAAGGACTTAAAGGCGACCATCGTTTCTGCCGACCCCGAGATTACCGGCGCATACGACCTGACGCTCAACAACTACGGACCGGATCGCTATCTAGGTTCCGTTCATATTGAAGTTCCCGCGGAATGGTCTGCGTCAAAAATAGACGACGTAACGCGCAGAATTCAAAAGGCTGTCTACGACCAGCATTCCGTAATACTGAGCGCAGTGGGAATTTATTCCGTTAATTCCAAGAATTCCATTGCAGCACACATCAAGGACGAGATTGAGACGCTCCGCAGCTCCTATCCCGATATCCTTCAGATTCACGGCTTCTATGCGGACGTTGAGAATAAGAAGCTATCGCTCGATGTTGTGGTTTCCTTTGATTCTGACGACATGAAAACCTGTTTTCACGATTTTAAAAGCGAGCTTGAGGAACACTTTTCTGACTACGAGATTAATATTCAGATGGATTCTGACGTAAGCGACTGATGGGATTGGTAGGTTATGAACGAAGACAAATATGAATGCCTGAAATTGAAGAACCAGCTGTGCTTTCCGCTGTATGCGGCTTCCCGCGAGATTCTGCGAAAGTACACACCATTTCTTTCTGAACTGGATTTGACGTACACGCAGTATATTGTGATGATGGTTCTGTGGGAGGAAAAAACGCTTACGGTGGGCGAGCTTGGAAAGCGGCTCCTTTTGGACACAGGCACGCTTTCTCCGCTTCTGAAGGCGATGGAAAAAAAGAATCTGCTTCGCCGGACCAGAGATACGAGCGATGAGCGGATTGTGAAGCTTGCGATTACGCCGGAAGGCGAGGCGCTTAAGGAAAAGGCCGCCGAAGTTCCTGCAAAAATCGGCTCCTGCATTCATATTGAGCCTAAAGAAGCCCAAGAATTGTATACTTTATTATACAAGATGATAGAAAATCTGTAAAAAAAATACCGCGGAAACTGCTTTTTACGGCTTCCGCGGTATTTTTTTTAGCTTTCCATTTTTGCAGGATTCACTATTTTGTTGCCATCGTGAATACGCCGTCCCATACTTCGGGAAGGCCGTTTTTTACAAAGTCAGAGCAGCGCTTCATGAAGGTCTTTGAGGATTCGTCCTCCGGGAACAGTTCGTCTGCCTGCTTGAAAAATGCATATGCCTTTTTCAAGTCCTCGGCGTCCTTTGGGGCATTCGGCGTGTCCGCGCCGTGCAGGTACCATTTCATTCCCTTGTTGAACAGGTCTGCCGCTTGAATCTGCTTTTCAGGAAGCTCATCCTTAAGTCCAAGGATGTTGTAGATGCCAACCGGGCGGTTCACGTTTACGACGCGCACATAGTCAAATTTACGCGCCACAAGCTTTCCTTCGTTCGCGCCGGAATTTGCCTTCTGCCAGGTGCTTTCCGAACACATAATCCATGAGCCGTATTCCTTGTTCGTTCCTTCAAGACGGCTTGCAAGGTTCACGTTGTTTCCCATGACGGTGTAGTTCAGCTTGCCTTCCGTTCCCATGTTGCCAACTACCATTTTTCCGGTGTTAAGACCTACTCGGGAATGCAGGTAGAACGGTTCTCCGGTGCGTGGGTTTATCGGAAGCTCGTCCTTGTATTCCTCGTTGAATTTCTTTTCTGCCTGAAGCATGCGTATTGCGGCAACGCAGGCGTCAAAAGCATTGTTTTCTGACGGAATCGGAGCGCCAAAGAACGACACGATTTCGTCTCCAACGTATTTATCAATCGTTCCGCGTGCCTCAAGAATCGCGTCGCTCAGAACGCCAAGGTACTTGTTCAGAACGTCTACCAGGCGGGCGGCACCCTGTTCCTCGCCGGCTTCGTTGTTGATGACCTCCGTAAATCCGCTGAACGTCTTTACGTCAGAAAAGAGCGCCGTCAGATATTTGTTTTCGCCACCGAGCGCCGCGTATTTTTCTGGGTTCTTGACGATAAGGTCAACATATGCCGGAGAAACATAGGAACCGAACGTTGCCTGAATGAATTTCTTGTCCTTTTCGCTGGAACGGAACCGGATTGCCGTAATTATTATGTAGCACGAAAGCACGAGCATGGTTGACGCTACAACGGGAATATAGATTGACGCGCACGCCATGAGCAAAACTGGCACTCCAAGCACTATGAACAGAAGTCCGCCGCCTAAAAGGTTCTGCAAAAGGACGCTCCGCTTTGAATGAAAGCCGAACACGGCTATGGAAAGCAAGGCGGCCGCAATAAAGCCCCAGTGCCAGCCGACCGGTGTGATGAAGGAGCGGTTCATAATCGTGTTGTATACGTTTGCGTGCGTTCCAACGTTCGGGTAGCCGTTGTGGAACGGCGTTGAGCCCAAATCGGTGGTACCGCTTCCGGTATTGCCGATAATGCAGAATTTGTCCTTGAATTTTTCCTGAAGCTCCTGATAATAGTAGGCAAAATCCTCCGCGTCAAGCGCAAGTTCCTGCACCAGGGCGGAAAATTCCGCGCTTTCTGCCGTAAATTCCGCAAGCTCTTGGAACGCGTCTCCTGCCGTAAAGAAATAGGCGTTCTCAAAAAAACGCTGGCGAAGCTCAAAATACTGCGCGTATGTCTCGTCGCTCACGCCGCCTTCTATTGCTTTGCCGACCGCGTCATAGCCCTTAAGGCAGTCAAGAATGTACGTACGGAATTCCTCAATTTCGTTGTAGTCGCTTACGAGCTCCTTGTATTCGCTACGGTAGGCAAGGGGAGCGCCGCTCTCATCGGTAAGGTCAAAGTCTTCCAGCGTATCCAGCGCGCGCAGTCCTGCGATTATGTCGTTCTCAAGCTGTCTGAGGTTCCAAAGAAAGAACACGGAGCAGTGCTTGAACGATGTGCGGTCCTCGTCAATTTCTTCCGAGGTGTTTCCGTCCGCGTCCGTTACGGTTTTTGTTGCGCTGAATGGCTTTTTGAGCCAGTTTATGAGCATGTAACCTTCGTCGTCCAACGGAATGCGCACGGTCTGCTTTTCGGTTTCGCCGGGGAAGGTGCAGTCATGCAAAACAAGAAGCCGTTTTCTAAGCTCGATTTTTTCAGGCTGAATGATTTTAAGAAGCGGGGCGGTCGCAAGCTGCCCAAGCGCACCGTCATCATAGGCAATGAGCGGCTTTATGCGCCGTCGCGTTCCGTCGGCATCTATTTTTACGTTTGTAAATCCGGCTCCGCGCGCCCTGGTAATAAGCGTCTGCAATGCCGGCGAAAATTCCCGGTAGCTTTTGTGGTTCTGAATTTTGTCGAACCAACCGCTTTCATCAGAAAAATCGTACAAAAAGCGCTTCGCGGCGTAGCCTATGTCTTCGTCCTCATAGCGGATGTTCAGGTCGCCGGCATTTATAGTAAGCCACGTGTTGCCAAAAAACTGGACGGCGCTTCCAAAATACGCGTCGTTGTCCTTGAACAACTGGTCAATTTTAGCGCCGTTCTGCTGTGGCGACTGCCGTATTTGGTTCAGAATGTCCTGATTCACGGATTTTTGCGAGGGCGAAAGATACTCAATATCGAATACCGCAGTTTTTGCGCCAAGCTCTCGCATCATCATAAGGCTGTCCGCAATTTTGTCTCGCGTCCATGGCCATTCGCCCATGTGCTCAAGGGCAAGGTCATCAATGTCTACCAGCATGACTTCGTCGCATTCCTTTGGAGCCTTGTGCAAAAGGAGCATGATGTCATACACGCGAAAGTCAAACTTGCTGAGCAAGCCGAATTTTCCCATTACGCCCCAGAACAGAATCAGAACGGCAACGGCTAAAAGTCCCGCAATGCTCCGTCTGGACAGTTTTTTTCCTTCATTCTCTTCGTCATTTTTCATCTTGTACCAACTTGTATTTGTTTTTCAAAAAATCCTATTTTGTTGCTATTTATATAGAAAGATTTGAAAAAGGTCTTTTCTAAAAGTATAACACCCATTATAATAAATTGTAAGGAATATACTATGAAAAAGAGAATTCTGTTTATCAATTTGTTGGTTTTTGCGGCAATTTCCGTTCATGCGCAGAGCGCACAAAAGCTGGGCGAGATGATTTCCTCAGAAAAATTAACGAAGGGTCAGGTGGCATATCTTTCTGCAACATACCAAAAAAGCGTTTCTGACGACGCTTCTGAGGCAGAAGCATTTGAAGCGCTTGTTGAGCAGGGATTTTTTACTTACAGCGATGCCGCTGATGACGTTGCGGACTTAGGAACCGCGGCGTTTTTATGTGCGCGGGCAACAGACCTCAAGGGCGGCTTGTTCTATACGTTGTTCCATAATGCCCGCTATGCGTTCAAGGAGCTAAAGGCTAAGGGCGTTCTTCCGCCGGAGGCTGATCCGTCCATGACGTTAAATGGTCGCGATGCCATTGCAATTATGAACGGCTGCATTGAATTGAGAGGGAAAGAGTAATGAAAAAGATTAAAAAATACGCGCTTCTTTCTATTATATTGACTGGAACGGCTTCGGTATGGGCTATCGAGACCGGCGGACTTATCACGAATAATTCATCCTTCAAGACGAATTCCGAACAGGATTTCAAGCTTGATCAAGTGAACCGCGCTTCGTTGTGGCTTCGTGCTCCAATCAGCGCAGACGGAAAAAGTTATTTTGCAGGAGAGGCGCTGTACGAGTTTGAAAAGGACTTTGACGAGGATACAACGACCCATACGCTTGATTCCGACTTGTTCAAACTCGTGCTGTATAAAAAGCAGGGAACGAACAACTTTTTCCTTTCTGCAGGACGGTTTTTCTATTCTGATTTGAGCAATTACGTGTATGGTCAGAATGCGGACGGTCTTTTGCTTGACTATTCAGGCATTCATCTTGGCGTTTCTGCCTTTGGTGCGTACACAGGACTTTTGAATTCACACACAACATCGATGATTTCCTCTGATGCCTTTGGTGATGAAGATGCGTTTGAAAAGGATACCGACGTTCTGTATGATCTTGCAGAAAAATATGTGGTTGGCGCGCTTACGCTCCGTCTTAAAAATCTTGCAGGTCATGACATAAGCGGTCAGTTCCTTGGCACGTTCCGTGTTGAAAACAATCCGTTCAACCGCATGTATGCGACGGTTTCTTTCAACGGTCCGGTGGTAAGGGGCGTGTACTACAATGCGGGAACGACCTTCGGCTTCTATTCGTATGACGGAAGCTCTGTAAAAACGTCGAACCTTTCCAATGCATCGCTTACATATTATACAAGCGGCTCCATTCCGGCTTCTGTTGGTCTGAGCGGCGTATATGCAAGCGGCGAGCAGGGAGGTCTTTCCCCGTTCATTGGTTTTACAAAGGCGACGGCAACGTATTCTTATGAGGAGCCTATTTACAGCGGAATCATAAAGGCTGGACTTCATGCTTCTGTAAAGCCTATAAAGCCATTGCTTCTTTCTGCTTCCGGCGACGTGGTGTTTGATGCGGCAAGCGGTGATGATTCCGATGAGATTGAATACACCGGATTCCAGTATCAGGTGGGCGCGCACTGGCAGGTGCTGAGCGACGTTATGCTTGGTGCAAATTTAACGCAGTATTTTGACAAAGATAATGATGACGACAAAAATCGTACGTCAATTCAGATTAAGGCTGTCATTTCGTTCTAACACATAAGGGGGTAGTGTATGAAAAAGAGTATCCGTTCCGTTCTGCTTGCGGGAGTTATGCTTTCTGGCTGCGCAGGACTTTTTGCGATGGACGCTGTCGTTACTTCTGCTGTAGGAAAGGCAGAGGTTTTGCGCGGCAACACATGGGTTGCGCTTTCTGCCGGAGACACGCTCAAGAAGGGCGATGTCATTCAGACAGGTTTTAAGAGCAGCCTTTCACTTGCAATAAAGGATTCAAAGGTTGAGATTGCCGCGCTTACCCGCATGACGATTGAGCAGCTTGTTGAAAAGGAAACGAAGGACGAGACTCGCTTGTATTTGGATACAGGCAAGGTAAAGTCTGAGGTTAATAAAACAGAAAACCGACGCGTTGGCTTTGTCGTTCGCTCGCCGGTTGCAACCGCTTCTGTCCGCGGTACGGTATGGGAAATGGAAAATACGTTCCGTTCCACCAATATCACGACGGACGAGGGATTGGTTTCTGCATGGCCGACTGAAAACCAAGGCAGCGTGATTTCTACAGATGAAGAGGATGCCGCACCGGAAGCTCCGGCTGTAGCAGGAAATACTCCGTATGCCGTTTCAAGCGGTGAGTCTGGTGCGGGCGCGGTTAATGTGGCTGCTGGTCAAAAAACTGGCTTTGACACGAACGGCGGCATGACGTCCTCTCAGTCAAATGCGTATGCCAGTGCGCGCGGAATGCAGGGCAGCACGATGTCTGCGGCTTCTGCCGAGGCGGATCGTATGCCGGGCGGCGGCGCTCCGGTTCCGCAGGGTGGTTTTGGCGCAGAGCCGGGCGTGGCTTCTGGCTCCGGCGGCGGAACAGGAACGCTTGTCGTGAACGTTCTGCCTGCGGAATAATGTTAAACTTGAAAGGGTGTGGGAATGGCATTATATAAAAAGTTTTCTAAAGATAATAAGACATGTACCGTTGAATTCTATGTTTCGCCGGAGGCGGCGCAGGGCGTAAGTTCCATTGCGGTAGCAGGAGAGTTCAACAATTGGGCGGAGCAGAAAGACATGCTAAAAAAGGCAACGGATGGCTCCTTTTCTGGCACGGTAAAAATGGATGCCGACCGGGAGTATCAGTTCCGCTATTTGTACGACGGTTTTAAATGGGAAAACGATTGGGCTGCTGACGGCTATGTGCCGAATTCCTACGCCACGACCGATAATTCTGTTGTAAAAACCTACAGCAAGAAAAAGCATTAGAGAATTATAGGCAAGCGATTTTGCTAAAAAAAGACGGCTTCACTTAAAAAAGAAGCCGTCTTTTTTTTATGCGAGATGAATTCTTTATTTAGAATATATATGATAGTGTATAAAATATAATACAATGCAATTTCTATAGTCTCATTTTCTTGTCATTTGCTTTTAAAAAAAATGCTAAACCTTGCATTCAAAACGCCGAAAATGGGCGTATAGGCGAGGAAAAATTATGAAAAAATTGATTTTTGTTTGTGGATTGTCATTCTTGTTCAGTTTTTTTGCTGTGGCGCAGCAGGATATTTCTGTGGATTCGGATTTTGTAACAGAAAGCGAAAAATCCTCTTATGAGGAATGGACGGGTGGTTATGCGCCCGAGGAAATCAATACAGCGCAGCAGATTATGGACATTGGCCGCCGTCTTGGAAACGGAATCCGCTATCAGGAATCAGTTGAGAATGATCCTCAGCCATACAATAAAGGAAATCCAGCGTACAAATACAGCGCAGCCCGCGTTTATGGCAAAAATGCCCGCGGCGCCGATTTGATTCTTATCGGACACACGGCAACCGTTGACACAATCAAATGTCTTAAGATGATTATCCGCGGTTATCTTGAGACGGCGTTTGGGACTTCCCGCGAGGACGCAATCCGGCTTGCAGAGTTCATCTGCTATTGGAACACCAACAACTACGGAAACACAAATTATTTTGCTTCAGGTTTTGAATCCGAGGTCCTGAGCGTGTTTGACGGACGCTATGACCATGTGGGACTTTCAAACTCATATAAGGACTGGAAGGGCAGCATCCTGGTTATTCCGCATGTGTTTGCAGGTGCGCCTGTTGAAGAGGTTGCGGAAGCTCCGGAGACCGAAGCTCCAGAAATTGATTCCGCTGAGCTGGGCGACGAAAGTTCCGAGAAAGAAGCCGAGGCCGCGGCACAGGAAACCGTCGTTGAAGAACCGTATGTAGCGCCTGTACAGGAAACCTATAACAACCGCAGTTACGACAATCAGTACTCACGGAATCAGTACAACCGAAACAATAGCCGTGCCGCGGTCAGCAAAAAGAAATCTTTGTTTGATACGACGACGCTGATTCTGCTGGGATGCGCGCTCGTTGCGGTGATTGCAATCGTAATAGTTGTCATTGCGGTTACATCAAAGAAACAGGAATACTAATCGGAACAAAAATAGAAAGCATTTTTTTAGGGAATAAAAATAGTCAAAAGCCGGCGTTTTTTTAAGGTTTTAGAAAAATCTTAAAAACCGCTGGTTTTTTGTTTTAAACTTGAAGATAATGTCTGCGAGCAAATGATGTGTGCGCTAATTAGGGGTCATTCTGAAAAAAAAAGAGTAGCGGATGAAGCTGTAATGTATAAAATTATATACATTTTAAGAAAAGAGACGGCATTTCTGCCATTTGGTAGACAGAATACGCATTATAGAAAGTATAATCAATGCCAAAAATTCATGAAAGTTCTTCTTTCGTATTGGTTTTTTACGTAAGTTTTTTTTTGTGATTTTCCTATGGTTCCTTTATCGTAATCACATCCTTGAGTACATAGCAGAACGACGGCGCGGAAGCCTTCTGGTTTTCCTTGTATTCGGTGCGCAGGTCGTATACGTCGTCCGCATTGTGTGGATTTACGCCCTCATATTCGCCGTAGAATACCTTTTGTTTTCCCTGTATGAAATTTTTCTCAATTTCTTGAATGAGTTCTGCGGTTCCAGGCGCGGCAATAATAGAATTCAATTCCATCATCTGAACCCAGCCTTGTTCAAAGCCTGCTCCTATGTCGTTCTTATGAACGTGTCCATGTACTAGGCTTTCAATCGGGCGATTTTCCAGAACAGCCTGAACGGCACCGGTCATGTACGGTATCCAGTTTATGCGGGAGCTGATGAGTGAGGTTGTTGGTGCAATGTCTATCATACTTTGGTTGTATCCGATGTGGAATACAGTTGTCGTGGCAATGGATTCCTCGCAGGCGACAGCAGGTCCTATGGTGTCCGAATGCTGTGAAATGATTATGCAGCCGTCGTTGATGAGGCGTTTTGTATATTCCTTTTCGAGCGAATAGCTATTCCAGGAATTGGTGTAGATGACGTCCATTTTTACGCCGGGAACAATAGAATGGACGCCCAGCAAGAATGACGTGTACCCAGAAATGACTTCCGCAAACGGATAGGCTGCAACATAGCCGATTTTTGCCTGCTCAGGAAGAATCGTTCCGTTCTGCAACAGCTCCTGAAGCTTCATTCCTGCAACGACGCCAGAAATGTAACGTCCCTGATAGATTTCTCCCATGAACGTATGATAATTTGGGCAGAACGGCTCCGTGTTCGCGTTGTCGCCGGTGGCGCTGCAAAACTGAATTTTTGGATATTGCGCGGCAAATTCCTTCATGATTTTGCAGTAGCCATAGCTGTTGGCAAAAATAATGCCGCAGCCGCTCTGTACCAAGTCCTCAAGCGCGTCGGGCGCGGCAGAGACCGGCACATTGCTCTTGATTATCGTCTCTACCTTGTTCCGGAAGGTGTCCTCTATCTTTCTCTGTGCGCGGATAAAATTGTTTGTGTACGGCGTTATTTCGTCTCCCTCATATATGATATCGATGATGTGAGGATCAAACTGGGTTCCCCTGCACCGCTTTAATTCAGAAACGACGTAATCAAAATCAAGCTGCTTGCGGTATACGCGGTTTGCCGTCATTGCGTCAAATGCGTCCGCGGCACCAATGATGCGGCCATAAATAGGAATCTCCTCCCCTTTTAAGCCCTGTGCATAGCCGCTTCCGTCGTAATGCTCGTGATGATACAGAACGCCATCGCTTACGTGATCAATCATCGTAAAATCCTTCAGGATTTCCGCGCCGCGGGTAACGTGCGATTTCATGACGGCGTATTCCTCGTCGGTAAGACGCGACGGCTTGTTCAGGATGCGGTCAGGAATTCCGATTTTTCCGATGTCATGAAGAAGAGCCGCCTTGCGAAGGTTCTCGCATTCCTCGGCAGAAAAGCCCAGCTCCTTGGCAATCATCACCGAATATTCAGAGACGCGCATGGAATGCTGACTGGTATTCTCGTCCTTTGCGTCCACGGTCTTTGCGATGGCAAGAATGGTTTCATTGCCCATGCGCACCTGCTCGCGGGCAAAAGCAAGCTCGCGCTTTTGCAGCTCCAGCACGCGGTAAATCTGCGTTTTTGCGATGAACCAGGTGAACCAGGCAATTGCAATCATAGCGACAAGCATCATGTACAGGCGGAACCAACGGTTGTCGTAGATTTCCTTTTCCTTTATGAATTCATAACGGCTTTTTTCCAGGATGGAGCCATTTCCGTCAAGGACGGCTATATGGAACGTGTAGTTTCCTGACGGAAGGTTTGTGTATACGACGCTGGAAAGCGCGCTTTGAGGGATGAGTGTTTCCGTGAAATCAAAGCCTTCCAGCCGGTAGCTTACGTATGGGTCGACTACGGTGTAATTTATGACCTCCGGGAACAGCTCAAGGCGCGAGCTGTCGCGGTTCAAGACGAACGGCTCACCGCGCTCAACGTGATGAAGCTCGCCGTCCACGCGCACGGAGCTGAGCATCATGCGGAATGAGCGCTTCGTCGCGCGGTAATTGTCCATGTTCACGATAAAAACGCCGTTTCCGCAGGCAAGATAGTAATTTGCCTCGTCATCAATGCAGTTCCAGGCGTTTGCGGTAAGCGCGCTGGTAAGCCCGCTTTTTGCGTCAAGAAGCTCGTAATGCAGATAGCCAGAATCCGCTGTAAGGGAGCGGGTCTTTACGACGTAGATTCCGGCGCTTCCGGTTATAAAAAGCGAATCCTTGTAGGGCTGAATGTCATAATTGTTGTAATAAGGGAACGATGAGAGAGCTCGGACTGAAAAGCCTGTGTTTCCTTCCGCTTCGCTGCTCTCAAGGTAGCAAAGGCCTGTACTTGTTACTACAAAAGAATCGCGTGGAGATTCCGGATTTGTTACGGTGCGCAGGATTACGCCGGAAGTAAGGCCGTCCCCATTGGTAAGAACCCCCTGCACTTCTCCGTTCCGTATTACGCAGATTCCGTCGCCGTTGGTTCCGGCAAGAAGCGTGCCGTCCGCCGTCTTGCTGAGCGAAAGCACCATTGCGGCAGGAAGCTGTGTTTTTATCTCAAGGCGCTGGGTCAGCGCTCCGTTTTTTGTGAATGCAAGTCCCTTGTCGTCAGAGGAAACAAGCGTTCCGTCGTCAAGCTCAAGGCAGGCGCGCACACGGTTTCCCCAGCCGCCACGCGAACTGTCGTATGTGGCAATCACTGCACCGTCGGCAAGCTCAAACAGACCGTTGCCGTATGAGCAAATCCACGCGTGATTTTTGGAATCTACAAAAATGCAGCGGATTCTCATGCCAGAAAACCGCGTGGTAAGCTCGTTCTGCACGCTTTTTCCGTTGCGCACTATATCAAGCCCAGTGTCCGTTCCTATGAACGTGCTTCCATTCCAAAGTGCAATCTGTTAACCATTTTTTGTGAAAGCCCAATCTGATTGTACAGATTTACGAAGGACGAATTTGAAAGCTTCAGCACGCCCTGCCGGGATGACGTGAACCATAAATTTCCCTGATAGTCCGCCGTCATTGTATCTATGGAATTGTTGAACGCAGGCGTGTTCACCGTATAGAACGAACCGTCGCGCTGCATGTAGCCTATTCCGGTGTCCGTGCAAAGGAACAGCTTGTCTTCCGTTGGAAAAATGCCGTTCACGCAGTTAAGGGGAACATTTGATTCCTTGATTTTAATAAGCTCGCCGTCCTCGCTTATGCGGAATGAGCAGATTCTGTTCTTTGTGGTGCCGCAGTACAACGTTCCGTCCGTAGAAAAGGTACAGGTGTTGAAGAAGTCCTTTGTCGTCTTGCCTTGTTTTTCGTGCGTGGAGACGAGCTTTTTGTCACGGATGATAAAAATAGTTCCGCTTGAATTGAGCGCGGCGATGTTTCCGCTTTTATCTGCGGTTATGCAGTTTGTATATCCGGTGTCGATGGTGTTCAGTATCCGCATTCCCGTATTGATTGAAAGCACCTGCACGCCTTTTGAGGTTGCCACGTAGTATAAGCCGTCAGAGCTTTTTACGATGCTCCTTACGGAATCGGACGGAAGACCGTTCGCGCTGCTAACGACGTTTGAGATTTTTTCGTTTATCATAATGGAAAGACCGTTGCCGTTCGTTCCAATCCACATGCGTCCTTCCTCGTCCACGTACAGGGTGTTCACGCTGCGCACCGACTCAAACTGGTGCATCAGCTGGAATTCGCTTCCGTTGTAGCGGTACAAGCCAGCGTAGGTGCCAATCCACAGGATTCCGTCGTTTGTCTGAACGATGCTGTTTGCCTCGCCGCAGGGCAAGCCGTTGTCGCGGGAATAGATGGTCTGCACGTAGGAATTAAGCTCCTCTCCGCTCATAAGTCTTGGCGACGCATGCAGGCTGCCCGCCCCGCTCCTTCCTGCCGCTGAGGAAACAAGCGCCGGAAGCGCAAGCAGTGCGGCAATGCAGAAGATGTTCCGTATGTGCTTGATTTTATATAAAAGGTCAAGATATTTTAAAAGCAGCCGCTTCCTTAGGTTCATCGTATTCAGATTTTTTATGAACCGATATATGTGAATCATGGCGTACAGAACGACGAGCGTTATAACCTTGTCAAAAAAGTCCGTGTAGAATTGCCCGATGAGCGAGCAAAGAAATTCGGGAACAGACTGCTCAAGAAGCCAGCCGATTACTCCGTCTCCCCATACGTTGCCGGTCATTCCGTCGCTGAAGAAAATGTTTATTGGCAGCGATACAAAAATTGCGGCAAGCGTTACAAGCACGCTTACAGTTATGGTTCCAAAAAGCGTCTCAAACATACGGCGGCGCGCGCAGAAGCCAACGATACAGCCGATTGCAATGCTTGTAAGCCCGTACAGCCACGAATGGACGCTCACCGACGAATACAGAATGTTCATCGTAACGCCTACAATGGCACCGGAAGCCGGACCTGCGACATACGCCATAAAAACGGTTCCGATTGAGTCCAGCCAGAGCGGCAACGAAAAATGGTCTGCGAATGCCCTGCCTGCGTAATTTACGATTATGGATATGATGACAAGAATGCTTATCTGATAATTTCTCTTGAATGTCATGACTTTTTTTTCCTGCTGACAAGTGTAGCATAAAAAAAACAGTTATTATAGAGGAAAAATGCGAAAATCATGGAAATCAATTTTTGATGTATAGGTATTAAAAAAATAGCTTTCAGTCGAAGTTCATCCTTCAAATCTTTGAATCCATTGCGTGCGTTACTGAGCTACTGCCCCGTCCTTTTTTTGACTTTGCACCAGATGAGCATAAAGCACGGCGCAGATTATGGCAGAAAGCAGCGAGCCAAGCGGTGCGGCAGCTCCCATAGGAAGCAGTGTCTGTGGAAAAAGGCGCGAGGCAAGGTACACGCCGGGAATGCGCACCAATGCAATTGATATGATGTTGTGCAGGAACGAATACAGCGACTTTCCGTATGCGCAAAAGTACCCGCTGAAGCAAAAGTGAATTCCCGCAAGCATGCAGTCAGTAACGTACGCGCGAAGATACTGTGCGCCCATCCGCACAACTTCTGGCTCCGTTCTGGAAAAGAGCGCGATAATCCGCTCCGGGGCAATATTGCACAGTACGGAGACGACCGCGCCAAAACCAATGCAGATAAGGAGCGCATAACGGAGCGTCTGGGTTCCACGCTCATGCTTTGAGGCTCCGGCATTTTGTGCCGCAATTGCCGAAACGGACGTGAGCATTGCCGACGGCACAAGAAAAAGAAAGCAGATTATTTTTTCGACGATTCCGACGCTTGCCGCAACAATAACGCCGCGAGAATTTGCGATGGCAGTAATCACCAAAAACGAAACCTGAATAAGTCCGTCCTGCGACGCGATGGGAAGCCCCACTTTCAGAATTTCCGCTATGGTACGGCGCTGTGGCACAAAATCCCGCGCAAAAAGCCGTTCCGAGCCGGTGCGTCCGCTTGTTCCCGCCTTTTTAAGGACGACGGCGGCAATAAGCACGCTTACTCCCTGCGAGATGACCGTTGCAAGCGCGGCTCCTGACGCGCCAAAGGCAAGAGCGCCAATCAGAAGCCAGTCAAGAAAGATGTTAAGAATTCCGGCGGCAAGCACGAACAGGAGCGGGCTTTTTGTGTCTCCCGCGCCGCGAAAAACGCTTCCCAGCACGTTGTATGCGCTTATGAACGGAATTCCTGCAAAACAAATGAGCGCATAGCGGTACGTTTCTGCAAAGGCTTCCGCCGGGGTTGCCACAAGCAAAAGGATACCCCGCAGGCAGGCTATAAGGAGCGCGGCGATTACAATGGAGCAGCCGGTAAATACCGTGATTGAGCTTCCAATTATTCTGCAAACGGAACGCTGCTCGCCTGCCCCTATCGAGCGGCCTATACCAACGGTGGTTCCCATTGCAAGTCCGGCAATCACGACCGTGAACATGTGCATAAGCTGGCTTCCGATGGAGACCGCCGAAATTTCGTTTGCGCCGTTGAACGCGCCGATTATGAATAGGTCGGCAAGTCCGTAAAACGTCTGTAAAAAGCAAGAGAAAAGATAGGGAATCGAATACGATATGAGAATCGGAAGCACCTTGCCTTCCGTAAGATTCTTGGTCATAGCTCTCCTTTGCGTGCACAAACAAAAAAGGCTGTTCCAAATGGACAGCCCTTTTAAAGACATACGTAAAAATTAGTATTCTTTTTTTTCAGCCTTGCGCTTCTTGTTCAAAAGTTTGCGCTCCAAGGTTGTTTTCTTCTGATGAAGTGTTGCAGAAGGCTTTACAAAATACTCACGCTTTTTGAATTCGCGGATAATGCCTTCCTTTTCAACCATACGCTTAAAACGTTTGATGGCTTTCTCAAGGTTCTCTGAATCATCAACTACGATTGTTGCCATTGTCTCATTCACCTCCTTTTTTCGGTGATTCCGTCGTGTCGCCTACTATAACAAAAATGACGAAAAGAATCAACAGGCCGCGCTGACAAAATCAGGGCAAACGCATTATAGAATTTCGGAATTACAAAAGTGCAATTTTTCGCTCGCTTTATATGTTCGGAATTATAATGCGTTTGCCATGCTGACAAAATGAGCGCGCCTTCTCCATTCATGCGGAAGGATTCATGCCCCTTGCCGCTTGCGGCGTGATTCGTTCATTCAGCGAACGCGGCGTCAAGCTCTGCCTGCGCCTCCTTCAACCCCGCTTCAACGGAACGCTCGCCGTCAAAAATCATGCGCATACGTTTTCCAAGAATCGTATAGAAGTCGTTCCAGCGCACCATTGTCGGGCGGTATACGCCGCTTTCAAGCGCCTTGCACACAACCTTGTATTCCGGGTAATTCTTAAGGATTTCCGGGTCGTCGCGAAGGCTTGAATAGCGGCACGGCACGCCCCCCTTTGAGATAGATTTTTTCTGATTTTCCGAATCCATAAGGAATTCAACCAGCTTTGCGCCGTATTCCTTGAACTGACTGTTCTGCGGCACGCCTATTGTCCATACGCCGTAAATATTGGCGTTGTGCGGCTCGCCGTCCTTGTCGAATTTTCCGGTAAGAGCCACGTAATCCATGGAGGAATTGCGGGTCGGCGTGTACCAGCCCGGCCAGCCCACGCACATAGTGCCTGACTTGTTTGCGATGGCGGCAATGACGTCGTCCTTTTTTGCGGCGCGACCGGTTTCTATCAGTTCAAGATACACGTCCATCGCCCTTTTGAATTCCGGCGTGTTTACCGTAGGACGGTTATCTGCGTCAACAACCCAGCCGCCGCACGAAAGCAGAATCGGAAGGAAGTCGACCACAATATTGTTTTCTGTGTCGCCGCGGTACATGAATCCAAAGTTATGACGCTTTTTTGCAAAGCGGCAGATTTCAAGGATGTCCTCAAGCGACTGAAGCTGCTCTGCCGTATAGCCAGCCTCCTTTACAAGCAGCGTGCTGTAAAGCAGAACAGTTACGTTTCCGTAGTATGGCGCAAGGTACAAGCCCTCGCCGGAATAGCAGACCGCCTTTGTTGCAGGAATGATGTCGTCGTCAAGGTCGTAGCCGTAGTCCTTCAAGTTCGCAAGCACGCCCTTTGCCATGTATTCCGCCTTCCATGAGCTGTCCACCATACAAAAGTCATAGTCACCTATCTCCGCAGAGGCATTTTCGGCAACCTTCGTATGAAGGTCATCCTCAGAAAATTCAATTATATTGCAGTGAACGTTATGCGTGCGTTCAAATTCCGGCACAAAACGCTTTACCACGTCGGCGTAGGTTCCGCCTCTGAGCGCAAGGTTCATAGTGACAAGCGGCTTTGAATTGTTCTTTGCGGAGAATTTTGAGCAGCCCGAAAGTCCGAGCGCAAGAAATGCAAGGGCAGCAAGGTACTGAGTTTTTTTCATAAAAGCTCCTCTTCTATTTTTTCTATCGTTTTATCTGAAATTTTCCTTTGAATAGCGTTCCATCGTAAGGCGCACCTCTGCAAGGCAGGCTTCAACCTTGTATTCCGGTATGGAGCAGAACAGCGCCACGATTTTTGGATCGAGCTGCGTTCCGCTCGCAAGCTTAAGCTCCATCACCGCCTCCTGATAGGAATGAGACGACTTGTAGTTCCGGTTCATCGTAAGGGCGGAATACGTGTCGGCAACGGCAATAATCCGAGAGGCAAGCGGAATCTGGTTACCCTTGAGCTGGTAGTAGCCGGTTCCGTCCACGCGCTCGTGATGATATTTTATCCACGTGCTTACCTCGTCAAACGAAGGAATCTCCTGCAGAAGCATGGCACCGATTTCAGGATGCCGGCGCACGAAGCTCCACTCAGAAGCAGAAAGCTTGCCTTTTTTGTCGATTATGTGGCGGGGAACGCCCAGCTTTCCCACGTCAAAAAGCAGTGCGGCGTACTGCAGGCTGTCCTGATTAAGCGAGCAGCGCAACCTGAGCGGAAGGTTTCCGTATATAAGCATGGTAAGCTCCATGACGTACAGCGAATGCCCGTCAAGGTTTGCGTCGCCCGCCTCTATCACGCCGATAAGCGCCTTTATGAGCCGCTGAGTACGAAGCTTTACAATTCTATATCTGCTGAACGTGCCTGCGCTGAACACTGTGAGCATGAGGGTTGAAAGAAAAATCGTTATGCCCACAATTTCATCCACGTAATGGAGCGTGTACATGTACAAAAACAGCGCGGTCGTTGCAATCATGATTAAAAAAATAAGGATGGAAAGCGACGCGCGTTTTTTAGAAAGCTTAAGAAGCGCATCCGCATGAAAAATTCCGCTCACAAGATACTGAAGTATATTGAAAATCATTATCACAACGGAAAGAAGAATCAGAAACTGCGATACGTGAATCATGCTTCTGCCTCCGCTTCGTGCGCTTCATCCTCGTAAAAATGAATCTGGTTCTTGCCAGTCCGCTTTGACTTGTAGAGCGCCGTATCAGCCCGCTTGTAGGCGGCGTCCATGTCATATTCATCATTCTGAACGAGCGTGGCACCCAGAGATGCGTGAATTCCGTTCAGAGGTCCGTCTGAAATGCCGTTCAGCGCGGTAAGGAGCGATTTGAGCTTTTCTTTTACGGTGTCAAGGTCTTTTTCCGCACAGAACAGGACGATGAATTCGTCGCCACCAAGCCGCCCCACGATAGGCTTTATCGACTTGAAGTCGCAGGAAACGACAACGTCCTTGTCGCTCTCCTTTCCAAGGTCAAACAGACTGAGCATCGTCTTTCCTGTAAGCTGAATCGCCTTGTCGCCCATCTGATGCCCGAAGGTGTCGTTTATCTGCTTGAAGCCGTCCAGATCAATGAGGCACAGGACGTTGCAGCCCTTCTCGTTCCGTCTGAGCGTTTTTTCTGAGACAGAAAAGAAATAGCCGCGGTTCAACAGCCCGGAAAGCGCGTCAAAACTGCTTTTTATCTCAAGCTCGCGCTGAATGAGCAGGTTCTGGCGGTACAGAATGAACTGGGAGAGCCGGTTCCGCTGGAACATATAGTGCAGCCCCAGCGAAATGGTCAGCACGATAGCAAGATTGTACGTGTCGTTGTATGCGATGGAAAAGGTTTTGTAGCGGTACGAGCAGTAGATGAAAATGCCGCTTGCAACAATGAGCGTCGCCGTAATCCTCCACATCGTGTGTATGTACATGAGCGATATGAGCGTTATAAGAATCAAGTAGATGACCGCCGGCATGTACGGGTGCGCCTTTGAGACGAGGATTCCGTAGGAAAGCAGTATTGCTATGCTCGTGTATACCAGCAGGAAGTCATATTTTGCGGAAAACTTCTTCAGAAAAATCAGGATGCACTCAAAAATCACAGAGATGGCAAAATAGACTGCATAAAAGCCTACCCGCTCCTGCGTGACTCCAAAAAGGTTCATGCCCGAAAAAAGGATGTAGCACAGAACCATGATGGCAAACCAGGTGTTCAAAAGCAGAATCTGAGTTCGGTTCGCCTTTGAGACCATCCCGCGCGAGTCAAGGTACGTGTCCTTGTCATATCCATAATAATCAAACGAATTCAAATGCATAGCATTACCGCCCTAAAACTTCCGGTTTAAATTATACCTCACATAGGAAAAATTCAAAGTTTTTTTTTAATGCAAAAGGGACTAGAATTCAGCGGAGATGTCAATCGTTTTGTCAAAGCGCAGGTAGTACAGATAGCAGCGGAACGCTCCTTCATGCGGAACAAGGTCGCGCGCGGCATCGCGGTAGCACTTCTGCTGAAGAAAATGCTCCTCCGGGCGGATGTGGCGGTCGGTCTTGTAGTCCACGATGACAAAGTTGCCGTCCTCTGCCTCGTAGATAAGGTCGATTGAGCCGCGCAGAAGCGCCGTGCCGTTAAAGAAGGTGAACTCGTATTCCGCTTCGGCAAGCCGTCCTGCATTGCGCGCGGAACGGAATGCCGAAAAATGCGTGTTATTGCGGAATTCTGTACACATTTTCATACATATTGAGATAATTTTTTGCTTATCTTCCGCAGAAAGGTTCTTAAAAAGCGGCTCCGCAGGAAGATATTCGTTAACATCCACGCCAAGCGCCTGCTTGCACAGGTAATCATGCACGAGCGTTCCGAAGTCCGCAGGCGTAAAGGCTACACCTGGAAGCGCGTTCGCGTCAGCCTGCACATCCGGCTCCCCGCTCCGTTCGTCCGCCATGGCATCGTATTTTCTGAGGATTTCAGAAAGCCCGGCGTATTCGTCGCGGCAGTCGTCAACTTGCGCGTCGTCAAACGGCATCAGAAGCTGGCTGTTTTGGCTTGAATTCTTTGCCGGAACGCTGGAGGCGGCATTCGTGCTGCCATCGCTACAGGCCTTTCCCGCACCAGCACCTGCACCCGCGTTTTGAGCCTCCTCCCGCAGCTTGCTTGGGGCAAGGCGCGGAATTGTGTGGCATTCTGCGTCAAACGGCTCGCATTCCGTTCCGTTCAAAAGCGCGTTGGAAAGGACGCGTCCGCGCACTGCAAACGGCTGTTCCGCCGTCCGTGCGATTCCCGCATAGGTTACAGGCTCTATCTGCTGGTAGTCAAAGGGCGCGCCCGGCGCGTATTCCGCGTTCTCAAGGGCGTAGTCCGTATTCGTCTCAGAGGTGCTTTCCGGGTACAGGGCGGCGGTCATGTCCGTAACAAGGCGAAAGCCCTTTTCTGACAGGTCAAGCGCGTCGATCCTTCCCAGAATGAACACGTCCTTTATTGCCCGGGTGAGCGCAACGTAGATAAGGCGTCGGAATTCCGCAAGCTCCTTGCCGTCCTCAAGCGTCTTTTGCCGCAGGGCAAAGAAATTCTTGCTTCCGTCCGTCGGTTTGAGCGACAGCCCGCTTTGCTCAGAGTAAAAAACCGCGTCAACGTCTGCCTTGCGGCGCACATTCGTACAGCCAAGCACATATACGTGGTCAAACTGAAGTCCCTTGCTCTTGTGGATTGTCATAATCTGAACCGCCTGACTCCGCTCCAGCGGATAGCGCACGTTCGCCGCGTCAATGTCGCTGTCATCGGAGCGCATGGACTTTTTAAGGCGCTCCAGCTCGTCAATGAACCAGGAAACGCTCTTTCCCTCGCTGTCGCAGGTTCGGGCAAGCTCAAACAGCATGTCAAAATGCTCCGCACAAAGCCGCGCCCGCTCAGAAAGCAGCGTCTCGTATTTGTAGCCGCGGTCGTGCCACAGCGTGGTGAGCGTTTCTGTAAGCGGATTCTGAAGCACCGGCTTTTTGATTTCTTCATAGAATGCGCGGGCGCTCAAAAAGCGCTGGAATTCCTCTGGGCGGAGCGCGTCCTGCATGAGCTTGTCGGCACTGCGCTCAGATGGATTGAACACAAAGTCCGGTTCGTCGTGACCGTGGAAATGGATGTCAACAAGGAATGAAAGCACGATTTCCGCCGCGTTCTCACTCAGTCCGCAGAATGGCGAGCAAAGATAGGCTGCAAACGCGTTTGTGTCTGAGGGATACACGCACAGGCGCAAAAAATTGTATATGTCGTTGATTACGCCTTCCTCAAAAATATTCTTGAACTGGTCAACCTGAAACGGAATGTTAAAAAGTCCAAGGTATTTGGTTATGTCGCTACGATGCGAGCGGGATTTGTCAAGGATGGCAAAGGAATTCCACTTCCATTTGCTTTTTGGAAGCCCCTTGAAGTCGCGCGAAGCGGTCTCGTAAATCGATTTTGCGATAAAATAGCCAAGCTGCTCGTTCTTTGGAATGTAGAACGGAGCCTCATCCTCGTTTGCATTCATGAGACGTTCGTTTATAAGCCGCACGTGAACGGGAACATTTTGCGCCGTCAGCGCAGGAAGCTCCTCAAGTCCGTTTTTATGCGCGTCCGTCGCGTAGTGCGCCTCAAAATCCGCAAGTCCTTCAGGAGTAAGAAAGATTCCGCTTCCGTCCTTAAAGAACATGTTGAACGCCTGAATCAGCGGCGGCTCTGAACGGTAATTGAACGACATGGGAACAAGCTTGTTTTCCGTCGTAAGCTTGTTAAAAACCGAGACATCCGCATTCCTGAATTTATAAATTGACTGCTTTTCGTCGCCAACAAAGAACAGCTTTTCCATGTCGCGCTCGCCGGTAAGCAGCGCATGAAGCGATTCCGGATCGGTTCCGTCCGGCGTGATGACACAGGTTGAATCCGCAGACTCAAAGGCTCCGTCCTTAAGCGAAAGCAGGTACAGCAGGTCGCGGTTTTTTGCGTTGTTGTCCTGGAACTCGTCAATCATGATTTTTTTATAGGCGCGCTTTTCGGTGTTGCGTACGTCCTCGTTCTCAAGCAGAACCTTGAGCGCAAGCTCCGTAACGTCGTTGAACGAAAGCGCCCCGCTCTGCCGCTTAGACTCATTCACCTGGTGCAGGAACGCGTCTAAAAGCGCCATGAATTCCTTCTGCTCGCGGTACGTCCGTATGAACGCTATGAGCGAAAGAATCTCCGCACGGAGCGCGGCATCGTCGTCCTTTGATTTGGTAAGCGGTGCCAGAGCCTTGTTGACGGCGCTGATTTTTCCGGTCATGGCGCTGAGCTGCTTTGCTCCGTCAATGATTCTGAGCACGGAATCGGTCTGCGGAAGAATGCTCTGGTAGCGCGCGTCAAAATCCTGAGGCGAAATGCCGTCAATTGAGCCAATCTCGTTCTCCGCATTCTGAATGAAGTCCAGGGCGCTCTGAACCCACGCCTGATATTTCTTGTTGCCAAAGTCCTTGTGCGTCTCAAGCGTATTCCTAAAGGTCTCAAGGAATTCCACAAGGGAGCCGCTTTCTGCCGTGCAGAGCGATTTGTTCCATGCGGTGGCGATAAGCGCCGCCTGATGCGCAAACTGGTCAGAAAACCAGCCGTCCTCTGTGGCGACCGAAGTATGGTCAAGAATGCTGCGGGCAAAAACGCGTTCCGCAAAATTCTGGATGTTTCCCGGCTTGCAGAATGCGGCTATTCCTGGATTCTCACAGTGCGAAAGCACAAAACTGAACGCCTGATTTTTTATGTCGCGCTGAGTGTCCGATGTTCCCACGGTAAAATCCGGGCTTATGCCGTAGCGGTTCGCGCATTGGCGCACGATGCTTCCGCAGTACGAGTCCAACGTCTGAATATGGGCGTTGGCAAAATCAAGCAGCGCCTCTCGTGCGCGCCACCTTTTGTCCTCTGTCAAATCCCTTTCCGCCTCCCGAAAGGCGCTCACCAAAGCCGGCGTAATGCGTTCCTCCTGGAGCTTTCGCACGTTCATAAAAAAATCCCGCAGTTCTGCGTCGGTCTTGGCGGTGTATTCGGCAAAATAGCGGAGCGTTCCGTAAATGCGCTGATACATTTCGCTTGCAGCCTTGTCTGTAAACGTGAGCGTAAGGATTTCGCTCGCCTTTATTCCCTTTGAGATGACAAGCCAAGCAAAGCGCGTTGCAAGCACCTGGGTTTTTCCAGAGCCGGCACCGGCGGCAATTACGGCGTTTTCCGTAGTGAAGCAGACGGTTCGCTGCGCGCTGTCAAGCGGGCGTTCTATTATGTCAAGGTATGGAAAGTCGTTCATTCTGCATTCGCTCCTTTTGTCTCAGGTTTTTCCGCTGGCTGAACGCCGGCAACCTCGTAGGTCGTGCGGCAGATTGTGCGGAACGCGCAGCCCGGGCAATGCTCGTATTTTTTTACGGAAAGCCGTTCCGTCTTGCTTTGGCTGGCATACGGCAAAAAATCCGGTTTTTCTGCCTGCACCATGCGGTTCATGAGCGCGGCGTATTCGTCGCATGTGCTGACGGTGCTGCTGAACACGGCGTAATCGTTGGGCGGAACCGGCGTTTTGTCGCTTTTTTCCTTGTTGCGCTCGTATTTATCAAAGACCTGCGTGCGCGCGCCGTCCGTAATGCCATAAAAATACGCCGCGGCAAGCGTTTCCTGTGGAGTGCTGCTCAAAAGCCGGCAGTACACCGCCATCTGAAAGTCCTCAAGAAGTTTGGTGTCCGGCTCTGCGGTGAATTCCTTTTTTGCAGGAATCGCGTTCCCGGTGTTCTTGTAGTCAAGAATTATCAGCTGCTTTTCGTCAGGGGTGCGCACCACGCAGTCCGCCTTTCCATAATAGGCAAAGCCCGCCTCCTGCATGGCAACATGCGGTTCCTCAACGGAAAGAACGGTGCAGTTGCCAATTCCGTTGATGTTCTTTGGCGCGCCGTCCTCGCAGGAATCCGCCGTGGCAAAGGGAACGAGAAGCTTTTCCAAAAATACAATGAGAGTGTCCGCGATTTTTGTTTTTTGGCTCAAAAGCGTCTGGGTAACAAGCGGACTGTCGCAGAAGTCAAAACCACGGAACAAAATAGCCTGCTTAACTAAACTAGTTAGGTTTTTATTATTTTCGATGTGAGCTTCCCCATCGTTCTCGCCATAAAAGAGCGCGCGGATTTGCTCCGTTACATCGGTCTCTGCATTCAGAAGCGCGGAATCCCCGCCCGAAGCCCCCTCATCACGCGGCACGGAAGCAAAAAAACGTCCGTCCTTGCAATATGGAAGCGCACAACCCTTGTATTTTTCCATAAAGCTTTCAAGAATTTTGTGATGCAGGTTTCCCATGTCATAAATTTTCATCAGGTCGGTGTCAAGGCTGTCGTCGTGCAGCTTAAGCACCTGCGAAAGAATCCATTTTCGCGGACAGGGAAAGAATTTTTCCATCTCGCCGCGTGCAGAGATTTTATTCAGCGGCAAAAGTGCTTCTGTCAGAAGTCCCGCGTCAGAAAGAGCCTTATTCTTTGCTTCCCGCAGAACGTAGGCAATGTTTTCCATAATGCGGCCGCCCGCACGGTATTCGCCCGGCTCCATGCACGAGGCCTTTGCCCAATGCTCAAGGCTTTTTTTCTGCCTTCCAGAAAGCGAAATCGGCTGTTCTGCGCCCCCTCTTATCCATGCTTCCTCGGCACGGATAAAATCCTCATCGTCAAAATCCGGTGCGACCTGCTCTACAGAAAGGACGCTGTGCGGAATGGCAAAACCTTCAAATGCCGCCTCGCTTGCCGAAAAATGCACGAAGTCCGCCGGAACACCCTCAACAGTTCGCGCATACAGCTTTGCAATCGTTTCCGTCGCGTTGTACAGGCGATCGTCCTCCGTCAGATTCAGTTTGCGCCGCTTTTGCGAACTTAGGAACGCGAGAGGCTTGTAGGGAACGTCCAAGCCCTTCTGCGAGCCAGCAATGACGAACTGATATTTAAAATACGCGCAGGCAGTCAGCTTGTATTGCACAACAGAAACGCCCTGCGCATCCGTTTTTGGCGTGTAGATTTTTGAGTCCAGCACGGAAAGAAAGAACTGAAACGGCGAATCAATCGTCAGGTTGAGCGCGGCATAATCGCTTTCAACACGTATGATTTCCTCAAGATGCGAAAGGCAGCGTCCCAGGATCTTGTTCGCGTCCGAAGAAAAATCCGCATCATTTATAAAATCGTCCTTGAACGTAAACCACGCGCTCCGAATGCTTTTGAACGTCCTGTTTTCTGAAGAAAAAAAGCGGTTCACGTCATTCTTGAGCTTGCGGTAGAATTTAAGAAGCCTCTTGTTCTTTGCGTAGGTTGCGCCAAGCGCCGATTCCCAGATGTCGGTGAGCGTGCCGGTCTTGCCGTCCTCATAGGACGTAATGCACCTCATTCGGCTTCCTTCGCGGATAAGCGCCTCTCGCAGCTCCGTCAGATTGAACGCCTCAAGCCGTTCGCCCTGCTCTTTTGAGCCGGTATCCAAAAGAATCGTCTCTTTCCACGGAATGCATTCATCGCAGAGCAGAGTGCGCAGCGTGTCGAACGAAAAATGCTCGGCGTGGCAGTCGTTTATCTCGCGAAAAATGCGCCCGGCATTGTTTTTTGTAAGGCTCACGCCAGCACGCAGCACGTATGGAATGCCGTACACACCGAATTCCCGCTGAATGTACGGACGGTAAGTGTCCAAATCTGGCACGCTTAGCGCAATTTCCGTCCAGTCGGCTTTTTTTTGCTTTACCAGCGAGATCATGCGCAGCATAGTCTGTCTTAGTTCACGGCGCGCGTCGCTGTAAAAATATGCCCGCGGAGAAGGCGTGTCTTTTGGCAGCACAAGAGCTGTCACATTCTGCACGCCAGAAAAAATCTGGTCAAAATCACTGAAGTCCGCCAACTGCTCCGGGAACAGAATGTAAAATTCCCGCGCCGTATCCTTAAAGGAAATGGAATCAATCCACGCCGGCTCAAAAAGCTGGTTCTTCTCAAGGAATGCGCTGTACCGTTCATACAGAGCATCGTAGTCCCTGTCCTCGTCGTCAAGCGCGCCATAAGAAGCGCGATTTTGCTCCATGCGCTGCTTCCACATGTGCAGCGACGGCAGATTTTTTGCAAGCCACGGCGCAAACGAATACGCGCCGCCCGCAAATTCCGGTCGGATGAGCTTTTTAAGAAACGGAGAAGCCGCATTCTGTGCGATAAGGTCATACACAAACAGGTTCCGCAGGATTGATGGTACCGCGCGGTAATGCTCCTTTTGTGCGGAAACAAGGTTCCCCTTGAACTGATCCCAAGCAAGAAAGCGGTTCTGCGCGACGGAATGGACGGCGGTATGCCCATTCGTTACGCACCATTCCGCCCATGATTGCGCCGCAACGTCCGTAGGAAACACGAACACGGCATTACGGTCGGTAATCTTGTCGCGAAAAAATAATTCGATGGAAGAAAGCTCCGTTTTTTTCATATGCTACTCCACGCAAAGGGCTTCCACGTCGGCATAAAAGCTGCCGCTTGAAATAAAATGCTCGGTTTTAACGCCGTTCAGCTCGGTAATGAGCGTGAAATTTTCACCCGAAGGAAGCAGCGTCCACCGGCTTTTTGCACCGTCAAGTTTTTTCATAAGCAGCGCCTTTATGAATTCCGCGGTGAGCGCCTGCATTTTTTCAAGGCGCGCAGCAAGTCCTGCGGCTTCCTCATATTCAACGCAAAAGGAATCAAAATGTTCGGCAAAATAGTCCAGCTCTGGCACCGGATTTGAAAAGAATTTTGCATCTCCAAGCTTTATGAAGCCCGCGCCATTTTTTTGCAGGATGGAACCCTTCGTCTGATTCTGAACAAAAAGGCGGATTTTAAGCTCCGGGGAAAACAAAATCTCCCAGTCTGCGGACGATGTATTCTGCGTAACCACGCAACGCACTCCGCCGTGCCGGAACGAAAACGCGTCGGCTTCTGCCTGCACGTTCTGCGGCAAAAGAGCGCCACGCCCGCTTGATTTCATGTTCATCTGCTGAAGAGCCGCGAATTTCTCACGCCAAAAATCACTGTTTCCGCTTTTTTCCATAACTTTATTTAACAGCATTCTGAAGGAAAAATCTATAACGGAAGGTATGCGGCGCGGCTTCCTGGAAGCTGCTGAATCCAGCTGACTGCCGCATCATAGTCCGCGCGGCTTGATAAAATCCAAAGTAGATTGGTTTTACCTCCATGCATCACGGGAGCGTCGCCCTCGCCGTCCGTAAAAATAATCATTCCGCTGTATTCCGGGTGCGCGGCGTAAAAATCAAGCGCGCACTGAAAGTCCGTTCCCCCGCGCCCGCCAGTTTTGCTGAGCGAGAATTTTTTGCGCAGCGTAATCGGTTCCCTGTAGATGAGCGCCGTGTCAAAAAAAATCACGTCCAGACGCTCAATTCCGTATACAAAAAAATTCTTTATGACCGAAAAAAACGCCGTTATCTCGTCATCAGAAATGGAGCCGCTCACGTCCACGGCAACCAGAATATTCGCCTTGCGCTCATAGCGGCTTCCCATCTGTGAAAAGCCAAAACGTCGGCTGGGACGCATGCGCGTCAGCGTGCGCTCCGCGCTTACCGCGCTCGAACGGAACTGCGCAAGAATGCGGCGATAATCCATAGCCGGCTCTGCGCCCTCAAGAATCTCGCGCTGCATTGCTCCGGAGGTACTGCCCCAGCCCTGCTCACGGTCGGCTTTTTTTATTTCTGACTGAATGCGGTTCTGCGCTTCCTCATTCTCTTCCCACAGTTCTGCCGCCTCACTTTGGCTATCCGCTGTTTCCGTGCCGCTTCCCACGGACTCGCCGCCCGCTCCGGAAGTTTCCTTTATCAAAAAAAGAATTTTGCGGTACCATTCCTCATACGAAAGGTCGTCAATCGTCTCCAAGTCGCCGGTTACGCGGTTGACGTTCAGATTCCGCAAAAAGAAACGCTCTTCTTCGGTGCCGCTCCACCGCGCAGAAAGAGGAACGTCCAGCGTCTTAAAGCGGTGCGCCTGAGTCTTAAGATATTCCACGCCCGCAAGCGGCGCTCCGCATTTATAAAGCTGATGAATGGTAACGTCGCTCGAAAGCAAAAGCACGCCCCGCTGTGCGTTAATCGGCTGGCGCTTATATGGGTGCTGCAGAAGAATCCGGTACATTTCCACCGTCAGGAGAGATTCAAGCGTAGTGTCGTCCGCCTCAGTCAGCAATTTTTCTGAAAATTCAACGCGAAGATGTCCCGTTCTCATGGGAATTTTGAGTGCGTCATTTTTAAAAAGAGAATGCGTGCACCACGCAGAAAAAAGCAGAGGCTCCGAATAGAACCAGTTCCGTGCGATTTTTTTTAGCCGTTCCTCAACGTCTGCCATGTCATCCCCGCTCAGTCAAGAATGAAGCTGGAGAACGCGTTGTAAAGCGCCATGCAGTGCCTTGCAATAAAGCGCAGCGTCTTAGGAAATGAGGAAGCCGAGCATTGATCGACAAAATGCGCGCAGACTTCTTTAAAAGCTTCTGACTTGAGAAATTCAAAATAGAGGACGAGATTTTTTTTAACGGACTCCTGTACCGCTGAATCAGAGAATGCGTCTTCTTCGTTCAGACCATGCTCGATGAACGTAAAAAGCGATTTGTTAAGCGCGGTGAGCGACGGAACAGAAAGCGCGCGAATCTCCGGCTTGAGCGCCTCAAAATTGCCGGTAAGAACCTTCCGGGCAGACGGAGCGGAATGTTCCGCCAAAAAGCCGAACAAAAGGCTTGCCGCCCTGCTTCCGACGATTCCTGCAAAAAGCGGCTTGTGCACGTCGCCGACGGCATCGATTTTTTTAAGAATGTCTGACGCACGCTCCCAGCTGCGGCGATCCGGCGTACGCTCAAGGGAATCCGCGTCGGCGTAAAACGCGTCAGAGTCAAGATATTCGGGGTTCTCGCGGATAAAAGCGGTTATGCGGCTGTCTATTCCGCCCGCGCCGTCTGCCCAGCAGAGCCAGTCGGAAACGCTCGGCGCAAATTCATAGATATTGAAGCGGCTTATCAGTGCGGGATCCAAGTCCGTAAGCTGGTATTCGCTTCCGTTGTTCACCGCAGAGATTATACGGCTTCCGAGCGGAAGGGATTTTCCGGCAAGGCGGCGGTTCAGCGTTAAATCCATTATCGTCTGAAGGACTTCCGGGCGCGCACGGTTCAGCTCGTCCAAAAAAAGCACCACAGGCTTTCTGTCCGTCGGAAACCAATACGGCAAAAGGAATTCCGTTTTTCCGGTCTTCTCGTCCTTTTCAGGAAGTCCAATCAAATCCCCGGGATCGCTCATCTGCCCAAGAAACAGAGAGACGACCTTGCAGCCCTTTTTTGTGTAAAAATCCTCAAGAATGCGTGATTTTCCTATTCCGTGTTTTCCGACAAGCAGAATGTTCTGCTCTGCCGGCGTGTTTTCCAAAATAAAATACAGTTGCTGTGTGTCAATCGTCATGTTCAGTCCGCTTCGTGCATTTTATAATCTTTGTCGGCATCAATCAACTCAAGCATTTTTTTTGCGATTACCGGGTCAAACTGGGTTCCGCTGCATGTCTCAATCTGCTCTCGCACGGCTTCCTGCGGAAGATAGCGGCGATAGCTGCGGTTTGAGGTCATCGCGTCATAGGAGTCGGCAACGCAGATGATTCGGGCAATTTCAGGAATGTCCTCGCCCTTGAGTTTGTCTGGGTAGCCGGTTCCGTCGTAGCGCTCATGATGCCAGCGCGCGCCCACGCTGAAGTCCGGCAGCGACGAAATTGACTTAAGAATGTCGCTTCCGATGACCGGGTGCTGCTTTATCATGTCGTATTCTTCCGGCGTAAGCTTGCCGGGCTTATTGATGATTGAATCAGGAATTCCGATTTTGCCAATGTCATGTAAAAGCGCCGCATAGTACACGTTGTCAACGAACATTTCTGACTTGCCCAAGGCGAGCGCCAGCATTTTTGAATATTCGGCAACACGCGAGGAATGACCTTTTGTGTACGTGTCCTTGGCATCGATTGTACCCGCAAGGGCGCGCGTAATTTCAATTGAAAGGCGCTGAACTCGGTCGCGCTCGTGGCGAAGTTCCGCCGTCTTTACCTCAACCTTAAGCTCAAGATTCTGCTGAAGCTCGCGCAGCTCCTTTGTGCGCTCCTGAACGAGCTTTTCTAGCCGGAGCCGTGCATTCTTAAGGCGCTCAATGCGGTGCCTCACGCTCAGATAAGAAATCAGCACGAGCGCAATGGCAATCAGCGCCCAAAAAAGGAACGTCTGATAGAATTCCGGCTTTTTTACAATCGTTATGACCTTCGAAGGCTCGCTCATGACTTCGTCAGCGCTCATCGCCCGCACAGAAAAACGGTAGGTTCCCGGCTTAAGGTTCGTGTACGAAACGGAACGATCAAGCGTCCATGCGGTAAAATCTTTGTCGAATCCTTCTAAGAATGTCGAAAATTGTATACGGTCTGATGCCGTAAAACTTATTCCTGTGTAATTTATGCGCACGCGTTTTGAGCCAGCGGGTATCACAACCCTGTTTGCATACACCGCATCCTGCACGGAATCAACCCGTATCTCCTCAACGTGAACAAGCGGTGCCGGAAGCCGCGTATTCTGGCTTGCCGCATCGTATATGCAGCAGCCATCTATAAGCGTGAACCAGATTTTACTGCTGCTGTCGATGAACGACCGGGAGGTTGAGGTTACGCCCTTTGACGTTATGCCGTCAGACACGCCGTAAAAGCGCGAGCTTACCCGAGCGCTGTTTTTTGCAATGACGCTCTGAATGTCCGCCATTTTTACGGAGAAAATGCCAAGATTGCTGGTACACCATACGCGTTCCGAGCCGTCATAAATGGTCTGAAAAATGCTGTCCGTTCCCATACCGTTCGCCGTATTGAACGAGGTGAACGCGCCGTCCGTGTAAACGCTCAGCCCGGAACCGGTGGAAATCCAAATCTGGTTGTCGTATTCGCAGATTTTAAAGATGACGTTTCCGACCAAACCGTTCTCTGTGGTAAATTCCTGCACAAGCTCGCGGTTCTTCAGGACAAAAACACCGCCGCCGTCCGTGCCGACCCACACGACATTGTTCGAATCGCGGTAGATGCACATGACGTATTCGTTTTCGAGACCGTCGAGCTGCCTGAGCGAGCGGATTGAGCCGTCTGCATGGATAATACTCAAGCCTGTCGTTGTGCCGACGTACAATTCGTCGGGGCTTGTCTCAATCGCGACGCGCACTTTGTCGCCCGAAAGCCCGTCATCGGTTGTCCAGTTGCGAATGCGCTGCGAGCCGGGGCTGTAACGCACCTGCGACGGCTTTGTGTAGCAGCTGACAAGAATGTCGCCGTTGAGTGCCGTTTCAAGGTGGCGGATGCGGAGTCCTTTTGTGAATTCGGTGAGCGCGTTCGAGACCTGCTTGTCGCCCACGTAACAATACACGCCGTTATCCGTGCCAATCCAAAAGCGATTGTGCAAGTCCTCGGTGATTGCGTTCGCCGATGTGCCGAGTTTCGTGACCTTGAATTTGCCGTGCGTCAGTCGCCCGATACCATTTCGATCCGTCGCAAACCAGATGCCGCCTTCGCGGTCGCAGATGATTTTGTTGATTTTCGCGAGCGTCAAATCAGAGCGGAGATTGTAGTCGAAATACTCTCCGTGCGTGTAGACCGCGATGCCTTTTTCTGAGCCAAACCAGATAGTGCCGTCGTTGGCAACGTACTGCGCCCACACCGGGCTTCTGTCGGCGATTGTGCCCGTCGTGATCTTGCTGACCATGCCGTCAACGATGCGGACAAGCCCCATGTCGCCCAAGCCAACCCAGAAATTACCTTTTAAATCCTGCGTGATTGACGTGCAGAAATAGCTCCCGAACTGATCAAGCTCTGGAAGCGTGCAGAAAAGCCCGTCAGAAAACCTGAACAAGCCTTTTTCGTTCGCCGTGACGAGCCAGACCTGCCCCGCCGTATCGCAATAAAACGAAATCGCAATGATTCCCTTTGAGACCGTGCCTGCCTGAAACTGCGGCGTGATTAAGTGCCCCGCCGGAGTGAGATAGACGATTCCCGCCGCCGTGCCAATCCAGATGTTGCCGCGATTGTCCTCGCAGAGCGCGCGCACGGAATTGTTCGGGAGACCGTTTTCGGTGGTGTAGTATTTGTTGCCGTCACGCGAGATTTTTTGCAAGCCCTCATCGTTTGAGCCGAGCCAGACGTTGCCGTTCCTGTCCTCAAGAATGACACGCACTGACGAAAAATGATAGTCGTTGTCGCGGCTGCGCTTGAT
>ERZ842401.1511-NODE-1511-length-33084-cov-5.316691_pt1 | contig 33084 bp, 30 predicted proteins | sample MGYA00521270_ERZ842401 | MGnify/ENA primary metagenome ERZ842401 (study PRJEB31892, sample SAMEA3878208) | bioreactor metagenome | biome: Moose rumen | place: Sweden | collected 2011-10 | study: EMG produced TPA metagenomics assembly of the PRJEB12797 data set...
CAAACTCCTTGATCGCGTTGCGGACGAGCACGAGGATATGGCTGTTCACCGAACGACCCTCATAATCTGCGATATAGGCAAGCTTTTTCAGCATTTCCTCCTCGATCCGAATAGACACACTCTTTACTGCCATAGCTTTTCTCCTCTCATGTGGCTGTATGGTGTGTTTATTTTATGTCCATCGTATGCTATAATATCCGAAATGGATATACCGTATATCTAAAGAATGTGAGGGAACGGCATTTGATCGTAGCTTTTTGCGGACACAGGGAAACACAGGAGCCGGAAACGGTAAAAACGTGGTTGAACGAAGTGGTCGAAAGTCTGATATTCGAAGGGGCAGATTGTTTTTACCTCGGCGGATACGGACAGTTTGATGCGCTCGCGGCAGCTGTCGTGAGGGAACAGAAAAAGCAGCACCCGCAGATTCGTTCCGTATTAGTGCTGCCTTATCTTGACCGGACGTTTGATGCCGCAGACTATGATGAGACCGTCTATCCCCCACTTGAAAACGTACCGAGGCGGTATGCCATAACCCGGCGAAACGAATACACGGCGGACTGCGCCGACGTCATTGTGGCTTATGTGATACACAGCTTCGGCGGCGCTTACAAGACGCTTTGCTATGCTCAAAGAAAGCAAAAGCGTATTATTCAATATAATCATTCAAACGGATAAATCAGTTTCCTGCATCCGCTTTTCAAACCGGAACATGCCGTCCGGGAACTGGTCGTCAAGCTCCTGCGAAGCGTCCGGATCGTTCGGATCGGGGTGGTGGCTATTATAAAATTCCACGATATGGAACCCGCAACGGTTGACGTAGAAGTGGATATTGCGCTTCTCAAAATACGGCGTCACGGTCTCCCAGACCTTCACCTCCGGATGCAGCCGTTCGACGGCGCACCACGCCGCATAGCCGATCCCCTTGCTGTGCGCCTTCGGCGAAACAAACAGCAGCTCCAATTCCCCGCGGTTGCCGTCGACGCGGATTACAACACCGCCGACCGGCTTGCCGTCCAGAAGAATCCGGTACGCCTCGCCGCCGTCGATGGACGTTTCGATCGTCTCCCTGGAAATGATCTCGCCGTCCTCCTCAAAGTGATCGTCCCGCAGCCCGAATTCCTCCATCGCGCCGTAGTTGAGCGCTTCCTGATTGTCCAGAATAAACTGCTCCCGATCGTCCGCCTCAAGCGGCGCAAGTGTAATCCCCGTCATTCCTTGCCTCCGGTTATGTTGTCTGAAAGACATGATGCCGTATCATACTTCATCGCAAAACTTACTAATTCGTTTCTTTTGATCGTTTGTTAGGTTTTCAATGTTGCTAAATACAATTTCGTCTTCATTAATGCTACTCACAACGTCTTTTATCCAATCAAAGTCTTCAAATTCAAAGCCATATCTGATTAGTAATATTTCTTTAGGGTCATTTGTCCCATACTTAATATAGTTACACATTTTCTTTGCTCTTTGATCTGCTGTTTTTTGGTAGTATTTATCAAACGCCGCAAAAAAAGCGTCACCAAGCCGAAAACCAATCAGTTTATCAAGATAATCGTATGTATCTACAACAACGCTGTCGTAATCAACAGCGAATGCATAGGTGTGATACGTAAGCGATAGCGGGGAGTGATTCTTGTTTGGGATCATCTGAAACATCGACAAAGGACGTGCCTCCAATGATCTTTCTTCTTGCCGTAATCTGTATTGCTCATCAGGATTATTAGATCGAGCGATACGTTCTTCAATTTCTTTTCTTTCTTTGGTGCGTGCAGCATACGAATACCTCTGCCATACAATCTGGCTAAAGCTTTTCCCCATTATTCTCCAAATCATAATTCTTACTACTTCGTTAAGAATATAGCTCTCGGCAGGATGTAGTTTTCGATTAAGATATACTGGTGATACGGTGAAAAAAGCATCGTTCGGGAGGAGGTGGTTGAAATGCCGATCAAGATCAAGCGAGAGGACGGAAGCTGCACAGAGTATCGGAACGCGCGGCTGATTCCGGCATTTCTGATGATCCCGGAAGAGCTGCTGAAGCGCTGCGGAAAAGAGCTGTATGAGCTGCCGCGGACGCGCGCCGCGCTGCTCGGCGATCGGGCGGTCATACGACAGGTCGAAAGCGACCTCTTTCTGGAGTGCATCGTCGACGCCTACGCCTATATGGCGTGGCCGCACATGGGACAAAAGGGTCGGCTGGAGGATTGGTCCGGCAACAGCCCCTGTTGGCGCGTCGCGCATGCCGCTTCGCTGTGGATCGACGAACTGAACGCGCTCGGGCTGCTTTACACCTTCCCGCAATGGCTCGATGCGACGGAGCCGCGCCCGACGACGCCGTTCGGGTTTGTGCCGTACGAGACCGTCGACAGGTTCCTTTCGATCGCCGTTCCGAACGTCATGCGTCGGGACGGCTACGCCGATTGGCTCAACTGCGCGCAGGAAAATCCGTGCTTTGAGGACTTCGACGAGCGGCGGTACAACTGGCAAAAGGCGGATTTTCAAAAGCAATGGTATCACATGCGGACCAAGCATCCGACGACGCAGTCGGTCGACGTGCTGCGCATCCACGAGATCGTAAACGGCGCGGAGCCAGGACAGTTCCGTTCCAATGAGCATGCGGAGTTTGAAAACGAGATCGACGCGCAGATCGACGCGGAACGGTTTTTGCAAACGCTGACCGAAGCGGATCGGAAAATCCTGTCGCTGCGGCTGAAGGGCAAGCCGTTCGAGGAGATTGCGGCAGCGCTCGGCTTCCGGACGCACAGCGCCGTCCTGAAGCGGATCCGAAAGATCGGCAAGGCGTACGAGCGGTTTGTCGGAGAGGACTACGGATTCACCGAGACGAAAATCATTTGAAGGTTCAATCTTGACGAACTATCACCACGGTGATATAATGCAGTCGAATGGAGGATCATGCGATGGAACATCAATGGACGATCTATCACGGTTCGGAGCGCGTCATTGAGACGCCGACCTTCGGCGAAGGCAAACAGCATAATGATTTCGGGCTCGGGTTCTACTGCACCGAGAGCAGCGACCTTGCGAAAGAGTGGGCGGTTTCTTCCCTGCGCGACGGGTTTTCCAACCGCTATGCCCTAGACGTCGATTTTCTGAAGATCCTGCGGCTGAACAGCCCCGATTATACGATCCTCAACTGGATGGCAATCCTTGTGGAACACCGGCTGTTTTCCATCAAGACGCCGGTTGCGCGGCGGGCAAAGCAGTACCTGATTGAGCATTTCGGCGTCAATGTCAATGCGTACGACGTGATCGTCGGCTATCGCGCGGACGATTCCTATTTCGACTATGCGGAAGCGTTTCTGAACAACGCGATCACCGTGGAACAGCTTTCCCGTGCGATGCGGCTCGGAAAGCTCGGGGAGCAGATTGTGATTAAGTCCCGGTTTGCGTTCTCAAAGCTCAAATATGAGGGGTTTGAGGTTGCCGAGAAGGACGCATACTATGTGCTGCGCAAGGCGCGGGACGAGGAAGCAAACCAAACCTATCTGGACATTCTGACAGAGGAAGCCGACGGTCTGTATATCCAGGACATCATAAGAGGAGGCGTCACCAACGATGATCCGCGCATACCGAGAAATCTATCTGAATAAAGCGCAGTCTGCCTTGGGCGATGCCTTTGATTACGCGGTCAACGCCTGCGGCATCCCCGGCGCGGATTATGCCAAGCTTTTTACGGCAAGCTCCTTGAGCAAGCGGATGGAAAACGGAGAGCCGGCGATCCTTGCGGGAAAGAGCGGGATCGAGATCGCCGCGGAGGTGATCGAGGAGACCACCGGGCGGCTGCCGGACGCCGTGCCGCAGGCGCAGTTCGGACGTTCAAAGGAATACTGGATCGGTTGGGCGGTCGCATATTACCAATGGTATTCGGCGCGGTCATACGGCGAGATCTTTCAGGCGCTTCCCTATTCCGATCTGATACGTCTCTACGGCACGCTTCACGAGGCGGACATTTCCAAATTCGCGGACGTCGCGGACACACGGATGCGGGAATGCTTCCGGGAAACCAATCTGAAGCGCATTCGCACCGCATACGGCGTTTCGCAGGCGGAGCTTTCGAGACAGTCCGGCGTGACGCTGCGCTCCGTTCAGATGTACGAGCAGCGCCGCAAGGATATCAACAAGGCGAGCGCGGAAAGCCTGTATCGCCTTGCAAGGACGCTCGGCTGCAGCATCGAGGATTTGATCGAGAAATAAAGCGGCGAAAGCGAGCTTTGAACAAGATCATTTGATCTTTTTCAAAAAAGCAGGAACATTTTGGGGCTGCTTATGTCTTGTTTTGGTAGAGGGGCGCAGCCGACGGCAAAACGGTGACCATCATGGTCACGCTTTATAATTCCGGACAAGTTGACCGGAATTACGATTCTGAAAAGGCGACCAAGCAGAGAACGATCCCCGGCAAAAATGGTGTTCAAGTTGATCACAATTTTCAGGCCCCACGATTTACAAGACACAGGACAAAAATGCGTCCCAAGTTGGGACACATAGCGAACGACGGAAATTCATCCCAAGTTGGGATGAATCAGTCTGTCAAAGAACCCGATTGTCAAGCGGCGATCGGGTTCTTTACATAAAGAGAAATAGTTGAGAAATAAAAAGAAAGTATTTTTTGAAAGATTTGCAGGAAGGAAGTAAGCGTCAAACGGGCATAGAAAAACAGAGCCGTTTTCACAGCCCTGTCAGCGATCAGCATGTATTCAGTTGTCCGTCGGCGTCTCTACCGGATGAGCCGCGCAGGTTATTGGTGCGAACTGCGGCAGCAAGGATATCGCCCAAGCTCTATCGGTGGTAAAGCGCTTCGGCGCTTCCTGCAGCACCCAGACAAGATACCGGTATGGATCAAGTCCGTTCTCCTTCGCTGTCTCGATCAGGCTGAACAGAATCGCGCTGCTCTGCGCCCCGAACGGCGTGTTCGCAAAGAGGAAGTTCTTTCGGGAGATCACAAACGGCTTAATGCTCCGTTCCGCGCGGTTATTGCTCAACTCGATCCTTCCGTCCTTTAAGTATTCTGTCAAAGAATCCCATTGGTTCAGAAGATAGTGTAAGGCAATGCCGAGCTTCGACTTCGGTGCAGCATTCCGTGCTTTCGCCCATACCAACAGCGCGTCCAGAATCGGCTTCTCCTGTTCCAGACGCTTCTGCTTCCGTTCCTTAGGTGAGAGGTCTTTGAATTGCTCCTCCAATTGGAATAGCTTTGTGCAATAGGCGACGCCTTGCTCGGCTGTCGTCGGCTGTTCCCCTTTCGGTACCGCTTGTCGGGCCTCCTCGAACTTTCGCCTTGCATGTGCCCAACAGCCGACATGGCGAATATCAAGGATTCCGTTATATCCGGAATATCCATCCGTTTGCAGATAGCCATGGAAACTGTTCAGGAATCGCTTCGGATATTCCTGCCCGCGGGAGGGACAGTATTCATACAGGATGATCGGATGGTCGGCGTCTCCGCTTGTACGGTACAGCCACATATAGCTTTTACTCTGCGGTGTCTTGCCATCCTCATGCAGCACCTGTAATTCCGTTTCATCCGCATGTAATAGATCATGCTGTAACAGCCGCTTGTGCAGTTCCTCATATAGGGGAGATAACCAGTCTTCCGTGCATCGCAGTAACCAGTTCGACATGGTCTGCCGGGAGAGGAGTACGTTCTGTCGGTTCCACGCCTGTTCCTGCCGGTACAACGGAACACCCATGACGAACTTCTGTACCGCAATCTGTGCCACTGCTTCGGCGGAAGCATAACTCCCCGGGATCAACGCAGGCTCCTTCGGCGTCTCTTTGATCGACGTTGGCTCAGCTGTGCATTGCTTACAGGCGTAGGTATAATAAATATCCCGCTGCAGAACCGCTTTTGCAGGAACCAGCACGACCTTCTCGACGATTTCCTTTCCGATCGGCTCCATGATTGAGCCACATTCCGGGCAGGTGCGTTCCTCTTCTGAAAGCTCATGCGTTATTTCCACGACCTCTGCATCTCTCGGAAGAATGTCATGTACGCTGCCGGTCTTCCGTTTACGGGTATACGAACGCACAGGAATATCCGCAATCTTAGAGATGCTTTCTTCCTGTGCGATAGCTTCCGTTTCGTTGAACAGCAGGGAGAGCTGTTCATATACGCCTTCAGCAGCTTTCTCAGAGGAGGAGCCGAAGACCTTTTTCCGGTTCACGCGAAGCTGCTCCATGACCCACTGATACTGCTTCTTCATCTCCTGCAGATCCTCATATTCGGATCGGGAAATGGTTACGGTATCGGTGTTGTTCGCTTCGCTTTTCATGCTGTTATTATACCATGAAAATGCCGAAAAGTCCAGTAAATTAGGGCTTTTTCACACTAAATCATACGGATTCCGTTTACCGGTTTATGGGCTTTGGGCTGCTCGATTTTCAGCCCTTCCATGAGCCAGCGGTACTGCTGCGGGGTAATTGACATAACTTCCTGTACGGTCCTCGGCCATTGATAGATTCCCTGCTCCAGTCGTTTATACACGAGAACGAACCCATCGCCTTCCCAGTACAGGCCTTTTATTCGATCTCTGCTTCTTCCGCAGAACAGGAACAACGTATTGGTAAACGGGTCGAGTCGGAACGATTGCTGTACCAGACCTGCCAGACCGTCGATCCCTTTCCTTAGGTCCGTATACCCACAAGCGATATATACCTTATCCGCACCGGTAAAATCATTCAGCATGGCGCAGTACCCGCAGGATGGTTTGCAGCGTTTCTTCCGAAGCGCCGTCGTAGATGTCGATACTGTAATCGGCAAGACGGATCGTTGCAGCGGCAGCGCCGGAGCGGCTGTATGCAGGCGGTTCCGGCAGGGCAGCGAAGGTCGGCGATGACTGCTCACGTTTTTTCAATTCCGGCATGGGCTTGTTCTGATTGGCTAAAAAGTCGAACACGATTCGCTGCCAGCGATAATATGTATTTCGTGCAACGCCGTTTGCAAAGCACCATGCTTCTACTCGCATACCGCTGCTTCGACAATCTGCGACGCGTTGAATCCATTTTTGCAGCCGCTGTTGTTGATTCAGTGTCTGCAGCGTTACATCTGCCATCTCGTCCTCCTGTACCATTTTGTCTCAGAAACTGTATGGGACTGTTTGGAACTCCCTATTCAGTTTCCCATCCTTCGTGGCGCTTTTCAAGACGGCTCTACGCTTGACGCTTACGATTTACTTGCAAATTCCCAAACATGGTATGTTCCATCATTGTGTATCGCAATAACATCCGGTCTCTGGGAGCCATTCAATCCTGCTGTAGACAATGATCTGTTTCCATAAATCTTTGAATAATCTCCTGAGTTCTCCAGTTCTAGCATGAAGTTATCGATACGAGTTTTATGAGTGATCTCTCCGTGACCCGAACCAATCTTTAAGCAAGCATTATGAACTAGTATATGTTTCGTACCGCCAACATAATACGTATGGAACTCTTCAACTTCAAAGTTGTAGACTTTTACCGGCGATTCGATAATCTCGTGTTCAGTTTTCTCAAGTATAACATACTCGCCGTTGCTTGTCACGAGTATATCGCCGGCGTAGCTTTATCCTTGATAAACCGAAGCCTGTAAGCGCTACACTTGCCCGAGCGAAGGCGAGCGTAGGCTTGTTTCCTGTTCCCTTCATCGCCTTCGCTTGCCTTTTTCCTGCACTTGCAGGCTGTTTGTCATGGGCGGCGATAAACTTTCAAATAATCTTCAATCTCACCTATTTTGGTCTTGACTTTTAATAGTTAGTCTTGACACTCTATTGTTTTCACGCTAACCGTCCCCATGATACCCCGTGACACCCGGCACCGTAGACAAGATCAATACGCATCAAACACGGTACGAGTTGCTCCCGTTTCCAGATCAATAAAGATATGGTTTTGCGCTTCGTTATTTATCTTTTCTGTACGGATGTATTTCATCGGTCTTCCTTCATAAACCGGCCATTCAGGTTCTTGTATCCATACTGGCTTTTTTCGACTAATATGAAAGACTTCCTGTAGTAAGCGTTTAGCTTCCTTTTTCCGTTCTTTTAATGACAATCCTGAAGGAACAGTATTAATAATATCACGTGCGATTTTATCAGCCTCCATCCCTCCAATGCAATCCAAACCGATCGATTGTAGTAAATCAAACGAAGACATTGTGTATGGCATTTTTAGTTGAACCTCAGGATAAGCAAGTGACACAAGATTACCGATAATATCGTGAGCACGTGCTTGTCCTAAAGTGGAATCTAATCCAAATGTCATTACAGTAGACTTTACACGAAAAGAATTCGCTTCTAAAGCTTGACGAGAGTGGCACTTGCTCCAGAATACGTGATTCGGTTGTCGAATGATGTCATCCGATAATAGTGATTGCAGCCAAGACCACATTTCAGGGTGCATTGTCTGTTCAATATCGAAATCAGGAAAAGACATTTTACCTTCTGCAAATCGCTTTGCTACTAACATATATCGTTCTTCCATAATCAAATCCTTTCTACATTGAATAATCAATAAACTGTGAGTAGCCTATGAATTTATGTAAAATGGTATGAGATGCTCGTGTCATAGGAACAATTTTTGTTGAATTCGCTATTCCATCAACATGGTGAAGTTGAATAAAATCGCCATCATATCCAATTGGGGCACGTCCACTTGCCATCCTTGACACGTTCGTGTCTGACAATTCATATAGATTCGATGGAGTATTCTGATGAGTTCTCCAATATTCTGCCTTTTGACTTCTCCATGAAGAACTTTTATGCGCACAACTATTATGTACCAGAACAAACGAAGCGCTTCCCACATAATATGTGTGGTATTCTTCAACCTCAAAGTTAAAGACCTTTACCGGAGATTCAAGAATCTCATGTTCAATTTTCTCAAGTATAACATACTCGCCGTTGCTTGTCACGAGTATATCGCCGGCGCGAAGCTCAATTGCTTTCGTCCAACCTTTTTGCGGTACATAAAACGGATGCCCCGGTGTGGTGGTGATTGTTTCGCCGTTGATCTGCAACCGAACTATTTCATCCGTTTCACGCTCAAATGTTTGGACGACACGTTTATATCCGCTTTCACCGGTATCCGGATCAGAAGCGTATACATAATCTCCTTCTTGAATCTCTTCAATCGGTTTTTGTCCATCCTCCGTCAGAACAAGCGTTCCCGCAACAAAGCATTGACATAAACCGAGACCTTGTGTGAGCGCTTTTGCTCCAGCTGCAAAAACACCGCTTGTTATCCCGGCAATAAGTGTTCCTTCCACTGTCGGCGTTCTTCCATAAGCCATTTCTGTACCGGCATATGCTGCCGCACCTATTGCGCCTTGCACAAGACCGGTTGCAACCACACCCATGCACGGGCATGCAGCATTGATCGCTCCGGATACTGCTCCGGCAGCCGCAGATACCGCTACGGCGCCCCAATTTACTTCTTCTCCTTTTACAACTTGAGATACTACACTGGTGACTGCGCCGATAACCGCGCCGATCACTGCTCCGGCAAGAATATGCCAGAATTCACCTTCGGTATCAACACGCGCAATCGGATTATCTCCACAGTATGCAAATGCATTATGTCCCAAGACGCCTTGACCGGTGGAAAGATGAACGTCTGCGGAGATGAACCTTCCGGTAGACGGATCATAATAACGGCTTTGGAGGTAATAGAACCCGGTCTCCCAATCATACACATATCCACGATAGCGGAACGGCTGCGTGAGCCCAAGTGTAGATGCCATAGAACCGGTTGTGCTTACCTTTGCTCCCCATGCGGTATATACGTATTCTACTACAGTTTGTCCATCGCCATCAATTAACTTGATTATGTCGCCTTGCGCATTACGAAGATAATAGTATTCTTTTGTCTCTTGAGGAGTAACGTGCTTCACAGAAACCACATTGCCCTCAGCATCATAACTAAACAAATACGTGGTTGTGCCGCGCTTCATTCCGATTAGTACTTTTCCATTATAGTAGTAATCGGTTACTGTTCCGTTTACAGTTTTCTTCTGCCGAAGCCCATCCTCATTATATTCAAAGGAAAAAGTATTTGCGTTCTTTGTTGCCCCGACGAGTTGTTTTCCATACCAGTCAAATGTATATCCCCGGTAAGAAATGGGATTGCCCATATTATCGTAAGTAATGGGATCGTCGTCATAGCTTGTCAGCAGGTCGCACCAGTCGCTATCTTCGTACTCATACTGAAAACTCCTCGCAGGCGACCCAAGGTTTTCTTCTGTAGTATAATTGTAAAGGTTTTTCTCCGTTATGTTGCCCCAATCATCATATTCATAGGTATACGTGATATTGGTTACGCTGTTGTTTTCACGTATCAGCCGATTAGCGGTGTCATACTTATACGTGATAGACGTATCGCCCTGCGTAATTGATATGATATTGCCAACATCATCATACTCATAGAAATATGCATCGTCACTACCGTTCTCATATGATTGAATGAGAGCCGTTGTTTTGTTTGCTCCATTTCCGGGAACGTATGTCAATGAGATATTATATGCTGAATCCAAACCAATTGTACGCCCGCTGAGACGCCCGATTGTATCATATGAATTCGTGATCTGCTTCCCCGAATCAAGGATTGTCTTCTTCGGCTGATTATCTTTATTGTACGTGTAGACTGTATTCCATACATGATTCAGAACGGAACAATCCAATTTCGTTAGATTATTGCATTCATCATATTGATATGCATACGACGAAAGGATAGCACCATATGTTATCACACTGTTAGATGTCGAGAATTCCCTCTCTTTGCTTGTCATACAACGCCCAGCATGGTCGTACTCGAAGAAACTGGCACGCCATGTAAGGTGATTGCGAACTTCATACAAATCACCTTCACTGTTATAAATGAATGCATACGCTAATTGTTCTTGCGCTTCTGTATTTGCACGCAGATAAATCTCAGTCACACGGTCAAGCTCGTCATATGTGTAACGCATACGGAAACCATTTCCATAAGTAACAGATGACAGCCGATTGTGAGAATCATATGCATTTGTTGATAAAGTGATATCGCCAACCTTTGTGTCGATCAGCTGCTTCCAAGTATTATCGTACGTAACCGTATAGTCGGTTGCGCCACGTGAAATCCTGGTTAATGTCCCGTAGTCATCATAATCATAATAAACCGTCCCAATATCAGTACTCGTTAAAGAAACAAGTCGAAGCATATCTTCGGGATCGCCATAGTTATATGTACTTACGTTACCATTCGGATCCGTCGTTGTTGTATTGAATCTGCTGGAAGGGTCATATGCGTATGTGGTTTCTTTTTCTCTGGCGTCTTTTACTTTTGTTAAGAGCGCCGCTGCACCTCCATGTTCAGAAATGGTTTCTATGTATTTCGAATTATCACCGATTCGTGTTCTATAAACCTGTCCCTTCGTATTGATCGTAAAGGTGGTTGTAACTCCTTCAGGTGACGTTTTTGATGTCATATTATGCGTGGAGTTATACGAGTATGTCGTTTCGTTTCCACGCGGATCCTTGCTTTTTACAGCATCATTGGCGATGTTGTATTCGAAGCTGTTCTCCTGCCCAATCAAGGACTTGTATCCAACGAAATTGCCCTCATCGTCATATGTGTATGCCTGAGAAAACGTTTCTCGATAGAGTTGGATGCCGTCAAAATAACAATGATTTCTCGTATAATCATAGTTCAAATTAACGCGTACAGATGTATATACGTTGTTTGCAACCGCGCTTCCACAGGCAAACTGCCAATCTGTCGTATCAGCATTGAAAGATACCGTTGCTGTGTTTACAGTCGAATTGCCGTTTAAGAAGGTAACCGAGATGCTTTTTATGCCGTATGTTCTTGTTCCGCTCCCATAAGGCTGTTCTGTAACCGGTACTGAATCAGAGCGCAGCCACGCGCCAAAGGAGTAAGAATCTCCTTTTTGACCTGCAACGGTAATTGTCTGGGAAATGCTTTTCTTTTTGTCGAAAGCACCTACCATGTGATAGACCGATGAAGAGAATCCTTGCGGGGTCGAATTATCGGTTGTCACTCCATCACTTGATGTAATGTCATCATTGGCGATCCACGAATCCATTCCTAACGTGAAATCACCATTTTGAATCATGTTATATCTATTTGGAGAAGATCCAAACTCCATTTGAGCAGAGTCAACATATACTGTGCCTGCACTTGTGTTCGGAAGTTCAATCTTGACTTTTACAGAATTAACGCCGCTTGGAGCAGTAAATGTTACTACTCCTCGCGTCCAGTCAGTTCCTACTGTGCCGATTGTCGGAACGGGATCAGAATGTGCTATTTCGGTGTTGCCGTTATATACCGACAACTTTGCTCCAGACCGCCCAGTAAAATATGCAGAGAAGGTATATGTCATTCCTGCAGTGACAGAAACGGACTGCATCGCATTGGAAGAAACACTGGAAGTGCTTGTCATTTTGAGACAGTATTGGCCGGTATGCGCATATGCCGACGAATATACTGCGCTTGAAGCGTTGTTAATTGTCCACGGATTCCCACTTGCCTCGGTATTCTCAAATCCATGGTTTTTGAGCAGATTGAATATTGTAGTTTGCATCTTAGATACCGCTGATATCTGCGTAATCGTCTGTTCGGCGGTATTATATGCTGCAAACACAGCACGTCCAGCGTTGTCCCGAACACTTATTGCCTGCCCGCTGTTATTGAATTGGTATATAGTATCCCTACCAAAATTATCTGTAACAGCGGTGCAATTCCACCCATAATCAAAAGTCAAACCTTGACCTTCTGTGTCACCTGAGTATTCCTTTACACTTACAACACGATTGCCGGCTCCAAACACATAACGAAGATTATATGTTTCATCAACATCTGTTGCCCTTGCAAGACGATGATTAGAATATCGGAAACGAATAGAATACCCGTCTCTAAATGCCGATGCGGACAAATCATTATTGACAGAATAAGTATAAGTACGATTCAGCCCATTTGGAACTGTAAGCGCAGACAGATGTCCGTTTGTATAGGACAAGAGTACCTTTTGACCATTGCTAAATCCGATGTTTTCTTGCACGCTGCTGATACGGAGATTCGATTCGGAAATCGTATTATTATCATATGATATGAGAATCTGATTACCGTTCGCGTCTTCTATAGTAGTTAATCTGCCAAAACTTTTATCGGAGGTGCAAGCAAAAATAAGCTTATTATCGCCTTTATCTTTTATTGTTGCAGTAGAACCATTAAATGATAATTCGCTATCTTTATTAAGCTCGTTGATATATTTAGAACCGTTTTGCTTATAGTAATGACGAGTCCCGTCTCCATCCGTCAATTCATAATAAATCGTAGTAGTCGTCCGATTGACCAATTCCACTTTTTTGATTGTTTGTGAATAGTTAAGTCTCCATCCAAAGCCATAACCGATATCAGCAAACTTGTCGTTTGTGTTATAGACATGAGAAAGCGAAATTGGCAATACCCCGTTTGTGATGTTTGCATCTTCAAATGTCCAAGTAAGATTACCAGAGTAATCATTAATGGATCCTGTTCCAGCTCTTCCAGCGCTCTGGCTGTGATATGTAAAACGACTTTCAAGGCCTGTACTGTTGATATAAATTATAGAATAATAAGGATGTCCTGAATACGTACTGTTATACTCCGAAGATTTATATTCTAAGTACCTGTTATCAGGAGATTCCAATAACATCCCATGGTTCTGCTGCGGATTAGCATACCATTGTTTTACAAGATCCGTAATATTAAAATAACTAAAGTGATTAAAGCTTGCACTTGTAGCGATGGAGTATATATGGTTTTGTTCAACAGAATTAGGATTTGTGGGATTTAATGAGTTCCATGTAACGGTTGTTTGATCCCAGTCTACTAAAATCTTATAAAGATCAACTTCCTTATAATTGTTTGATGTTGATTCGTTGTATCTTGATAGACCAATATGCGCCTCAATAATAACATCGCCTGTTTTCAATTCAGGAAGCGTTGTGATTTGAATCAAAGACCTATATTTGTTTGTTCCTCCCAGTTTCAAACGATGCGGTCTTGTATTTGATCCTGCCGGTACATAATAATTTTGATTTGGATTAACTTCGCTGATATGAACATCATTTACTGTTCTAACGAAAGAAGGATTGATATCGGGATCCAGTACAACAGGAAACACACGGGATTCATCTTTCAGCCATTTCTCATTCGGAATCAACGTATATGCATAACCGTCTCCCGTTTCGACCATCCGCACTTCGATCTCAGCGCTTTCTTCGCCGTTCACATCGTACATGACCGGCGGCATGATCTCAAAGATCGCCTCGCCGGATTCGTCAACGAGAACGATCCTGCCGTCTTTCTCTTCTGCTTTAAGACCGTTCGTTGTCAGAAGAGTGGTATAAGCAATCGCTGTTTCTGGCGCATGATCGAGAACGATCTGTTCAGACAGGCGCTTGCCTGAAAGAACATAATGCACATTCAACCCGGTTTCCGGATCCTTATATGTCAATTCAGATGTCAGTTCTTCCGGGAACCGCAGTAGCATATCCCGTTCTTCATCCGTCTCCAGCTCTTTCTGTTCGCGATCTGCGACTTCTGCTTTTGCGTCCGTGATCTTCAGCGTTTCATATGTCGGTTCTTCCGGTTCAGCAACTTCCGGCTCTTCCGCAGCCAATTCTTCTGTTTCAGTCGCCTCCGGCTCTACTGAAACCGGTTCTTCGGATGGCACCTCTTCCGGATTGTCTTCGACCGTCAATTCGGCATCCTCGGAATCGGTGTTTTCCGTTCCTTCTGCGTCAGCTGCTTCCGCATCTTCCGTCTCAACAGAACCATCGGCAGGATCCTCTATGGGCTCGGCGACGGCATCTTCTCCCGGCACATCCGGTTCTTCCGCGGGTTCCGGTTCTTCCTGTGTTTCAGCGGTTTCTTGCTGTGCAAAAAGCACATCTTCCGTAAACCGCCACGAAAGGATGTGCCCCTTGGATTCTACCGTGATTAGATTTTCCGCATTAAAATATGGGGAGAACAATACAATGAAATCATTCGCCTTATTCCGGTACGCCTGCGTGCCGTCTTCCAGCGTCACAAGCTCCAACGTGTTGTCGATCGTTTCCCACGCTTCACCGTCCAGATAATGAATCGGATCGCTGTAAACAACCGCTTCCTGTGCACCGTCCACTCTGCGGAACACTTTCACGCTCTCGTCGCGTTCTTCCTGAATCTCACCGACTAATGGGCTGTATGCAAGCGAATTATCCTGTGAAAAGTCGTTTTCCGCTGCATATGCTTCGATTTCCTCTGCAAGTACAGTGCGTGCTGCTTCGTCTGCGATCGCTTTCGCAGGCAGTGCGATATAGCTCACGAAAAGCATGATCGCCGAGAGAAGTACCCCTGTAATCCGTTGAAGCCATTTTGCCATTGTTCGTATCCTCCTTTTTTGTTTACGGCTCGTCTACAATGTTATTGCTTTTGGGAAGCAGAGGTAACATAGAAATCATGAAATATATAATCCGTACTGGATACGCTGATTATACCATAAATAACCATCTGTATCAAGGACAAACCATATCCGTTTCCCTATGTGCAAAACTACTCTCCGTGCAGCAATAGCAAAATCGTATCGAACTGCATCTACAATTATAAACACCGCAAATACCATAAAAGTCCGTTGCGAAAACAAATTTTTCAAAACTTTTTGAAGTGTAGCAAACGAGAGCCGGAACGAGATCACATTTCCGGTTCGCTGCCGCCAATAGATCATAAGCATTTTACATATAAATCTGTCGTTTCATCTTTCTGCATATCACCTGCTTTCGGTATCGCAAAATACAAAGTTCCAACATGAAAAAGCTGTCGAATAATATATTTTTATCACGAATGGACAATTCCTAACCTTGCGGTGTTTTAATGAGTAGAGTATTAAAGAACGGCAATCTCTTTACGCGTCAAAGCACCTTGACAAATAACCGATTCGGTTCATATTCGAACAGCAGATGTTTTGGGTAAAACAATTTCTTGTGGATTAGGGGGGTGTATCAACATGGAGGTTGTCACAATCATTATTTCAGGAGTGGCACTTCTTGTATCTTTGACTTCCGCTGTTTGGAGCTTCTTACGGGAGAGAAGAGAATCCACAATAAAAGCTTATACAATCTTTCAAAACGAGATCGTTCCGGAGATAAACAAGATTAAAACCGGATTTAAAGAAAATGGGATTGATCTAAAAAGCATGAATAATGCTGAAATTAGCGATTTGATTTCAGCTAATATTCAAATCACAATCTGTTTAGCTCGGATCGAGTATTTTAGCGTTGGCGTGAACACGAGAATCTATTCCATCAGAATTCTGAATCGAATGGGTGGGAGCTTCTTCTGCGATGTTTTCGAGACATTCCGCCCAATTATTCAAGCTAAACGAGTGAAAGACGAGCTTCACGGAAAACACTACGACGAATTTGAGAAATGTGTTCAGGATTTGCGTCGTATCCGTAGCAGATCACGGTACTATAGATGATATAATAAAAAATTGTATATTTATAGTAAATGCATAGAAATCTAACGTAATAGGGAATTTAATAATCTTATTTACTATCATCGCAATTTTAGGCACTTTGCGAATGCTATTATTGTTTGACAAATTATAAAAACCAAGGAGGTTATTCACTATGGAGGACTATTTTGTATCAAAAGGATCTGTCGATACTATATGCAATGATATCTCCAAGAATACGGGATTCAACCGAGATAATGCTAAAGCAATATTTGATTATTTGATAAAGAATAAAGAAAAACTACATTTAGCAGGCGGCGAGAAGATTACCTCCTCGTTTGAATATCCAAGCTTCTCCCCTGGTACAATTGGTTTTATGACGCCGAAGTTCAATTACTCAATTAACATTAAAAAAACTACTATTATCATCGTCGCATTAATCCTTGATATAGCATTTACTAAAGGCGTCATCTCAACATTATTAAATATGTTTGGGTTATCTGGTATTTGTATTACAAAATTAAGTGAAGCAAATGGGGAAAAGTGCATCGTAAAGGAAACAGTCTTTAGTGAAAACAAATCCGGAAACGCTGACATTCTGACAGCATTTGCAGGAGAATGCTGTAATTGCGATATGAATTGTAATTATCGAAAGGGAGATCGTTGTACCTGTTCAAAAGAAAATATCATAGATATTTATCAAAGGCTTACCGAAGCAGAATTATTTAGGAAGGAAGGAGATAGTTTTGTATACCAGCAATAATCAGAGCAAATTAGAAATGCTTTCAGAAAAAGAGCTGTGTAAATTCAATGCTTTAGTAGGCCATACTCCGTTTTCATTTTTTAGAGATTTTACGCATCCTGTCGTAATATTTGATTACTACAAAGACTATGCACTTAAGTTAATTAATGATATTAGTTCAAGTATTAACCAAAGATTTGAAACGACATTTGATTATCTTGTTAATCCAGAAGTCAACGCCGGTTGCATATCTATAGAAGGGAAAAACAGAATTGTTGTATATGAAGGAACAATCCTGTCGATTTATGCATATGCTTCTATACTGGCGTGCAATTACCATACAATCACTATCAGGTTACCTCAAGATACAGAACGCATTATCCATACAGTTGAGATAAATGCACAATACGATGATTATCCAACAATAACAACTAAGCTTAGAATCTCTAATATTGTAGAGGAAAACATTATTGCAGAGTATATTGCAATGATTTCTATTAAGCTAGTGATCAGTCATGAGATAGGACATATTCTAGGAGGTCATTTAGTATATTTGCTTAAGCATGGAGAGCAGTATGCAAGCTTTTATATGACCAATAATAACGGGACAAAGATTGATGCATTAGATTTGCAGGCATTGGAAATCGATGCGGATAGTTTTGCAATATGCCACTTAGTATCTTTGTTGGAAACTGAATTGCTAAAGGATCCCATACTGCTCAATATCGTAACAGATACTTCAGAAATATATAAACTCATTGGATGCGCAATTCAATGTGTATTCTATCTTATCGAGTGTAATTCTGATAAATCAATGGAAGACAACCATCCTTTACCTATGACCAGAGTTAATATGTTATTGGATACTTGTCGCGGTACACTATCTACCAACAATTCGGACAAAGAATTTGGCAATATCGTTAAAGGCATAATACTCGCTCAAAAGCATTTTTGTAACTTTTTTAATAAACAATTTGTTGAGCCCGAGCAATTTGTATTTGATGTGTTGGGTATAAACGAGCACGGAAGGTCAATATTAGACCGTTGGCGAGATCTTAAACTAGAGATTTCAAAGTACACTTCTCTTCCATTTATCTAAATCACATTCATTTGAAGATGTATATGAGATCCTTTAGGATATGCTGGTGATTGTTCGTTGATCGGTCGTTGTACGTTATATATTTAATCTGCCTAACTATATACTAGCAGCTTTCAGAGAAAAGTGATGCTTCAATAATGAGTAATTAGATCTGCTAGAAAATGAGGCAACTTGGTAATGCGTTGATTGAGGATAGGCGCAATTCCTTGCAGTATTAGATCACGATTGGCATTTATGAGCCGGAACGGGATCACCGTTCCGGCTCGCTGGTTCTTTTGCGTGGTTTCTGTTGATTGCTGTCCCGCGCTTGCCGTGATTTCTTACGCTGCAGCTTCTTTGAATAGTCGGAGAAGGCATAGTGTCGTGCCTGCGTATAGTAGCGCATTTCCCGTACTGCGCTGTCAAAGCCGCTTTCGTCAAAGTCCCTGCCGTATTGTGCTTTTAGCCGATCATGCAAGCGAGGGGTGTTCTCCATCCGGATCGCCTGCTGCCGCTGCCAAAGTCCCTTGCGGTCTATGTTCTGTTCCACAGATTCTTCCTCCACGTCGTCATACTCTTTCTTCGCTTGCTCATGCTGCACAAAGAAATCCTGTGAGAGCTCGTACTGCCGATCCGCTTCGGTTTCCAACGGTTGGATAGCGGTGCGTTTCTCAGCGATCTGCTTCTCGCCAGTCAGGTTCAGCTTTTGCATGAGTATAGAACGTTCATTTTGCAGTTCGTTGACCTCCTCGATCAATACGGCGTCGCGTTCTTCAAGCTCCTTTCGCTTCTTGAAGTGAATCTTGCCGGTGGATTCCAGTTCCTTGTGAACACGCTTTTGCTCCGCTGTCTTTGCTTTCAGTTCGGGCAGCAGCGCTTCCAATCGATCCAGCCGATCTGTGGCGGTCGCGTATTGATTCCAATAATACTTGTGTGCATCTGTTGCCTGCCGCTGTACATAGAGTGTTTCGACAAGCGTATCGCGGATAGATTCCAGCTTTTCCGCGAATACCTGTATGACATCCTTTACAACCGACAACAACTCTTTCAGCTTCCGGATCAACGCATTGTCCGCTCTGATCTGCCGATTCAGTTCGCGGCGGTCGGAGACAATGCCCTTGCTCTCCAGTACACGGGCCGCCACGCCCTCGTGAATCGTGGGCTTTAGATCAAGCCCCTGATCGGCAAAGCTGCGGTAATCGATCCGTTCCGGCTGCTGCACTTTCTCTAAATGACGGTTGACGACGCCCGTCCATTCCGAACGCCATGCTTCCAACTGCTCCTTACTGTTCCACCGCGCGGTGATCGGGTTTTGCCGTCCGTATGTTGTGCTTTTCGGTTGTTTGGACAAGCGCTCCAAACCGGTCGCTTTGCTCGGCGGCAGAAACACTTTCTTGTTGTCCTTCTTGTATGGGTACTGCTTCTCCCAACCGTCATGCTGTGCCTGTAAGAACTCCTGCGCCGTAAAACTGCGTTCCTCGCCATTACGAATACACAGATATTCTTTCTGCGTTTTGTATTGCCATGTTCCGTCTTGATTGAGAGGTCGAACGGTCAGCAGGATATGTGCGTGTGGGTTGTAACCGTCGGTGTCGTGGATGGCGACGTCAGCACACATACCGTCCGAAATGAATTGCTCCGCAATATACTCGGTCAAGATGCTTTTCCATTTCTCGGCAGGTAGCTCGATAGGTAGGGCTACGATCATCTCCCGTGCAAGGCGGCTGTCTTTCGTTTTCTCCGTCCGTTCTACAGCATTCCATAATGTCCCGCGGTCTTGCCACTCCGGCGGCGCTTGGGAAGGGAGAAAGATATGCTCCCATACAAGTCCGCCCTTGCGGGTATAGTCATGGGTGATCCCATCGTATTCATTGGTAATTACATCGCAGCCCATATAAGCTGCGGCGGCGACTGCAGACCGTCCTGTACCTCGGCTGATAATCTTGGCTTCTAAATGGTAAATTGCCATGTGATAAAACTCCTTTCCATGATTCTTTGAAACGGCACACCGTTCCACCGCGTACCAGAAACCCTGCGGTGCAGGGTTTCATGCAGCGAGAATTGCACGACAATTCGCCGCTGCTCAGACAATGACGTTTTGCGGCATTGTCTGCCCCTCCGGAGAAAGCAACGCTTTCGGGAGGAGCGCACGACCCGACCAACGAGAGGGTACCACCGCCTGCTTCGCAGGTGGTGAGTAAGTGCGCCCTTCGGAAAAAAAGAAGAAGCAGTCGCGGACGGCTGCTTCCTCCGGTTCCGATCCCCTAACGGTCTCGGATCTGTTCCATGTAACGCTTCGCATCCTCAAGCTCCATGTCCTTGATTTTCGGAAACACGCTCTCTGCAATCGCGCCGATCTGAATCAATCGTCTGGTTCGTGCCTTACGTTCTTTGACCCGATCTCGCGCCTGCGCTTCCTCCAATCTGTGCTGTGCTTGGATACGTTCTGTTTCGTTCATATAATCTCCTTTCTGCCGAAACCATTGTGATTTCGGCTATAATGTTCGTTCGTTCTTTTTCCTCATTGTGTCATGTTCGATTACGGTTACGACGCCATTTGACGTCAAAATTCGTCAATGACGTCGATTGGCGTCACTCGTTTTCGACTATAATACTTGTTCTACTGAATGGCACCGTTTCGGCACCGTGCTTTTCCGGGCAGAATGGAAAAGGCGCCGGATTTCACTCGATTTGGCACCGTGGATCTGTCTCTCCAAAGTGGTGCGAATACTCGCACCATCCAATCCATTTGTTGGCTGGAAAGATAGAAAACAGGGGTCAGAAAGCCATAATTGTGGGACCTTGCCGACGAGCAAGCAAAAGACAGGTGCCGCTTTTGCCTGCTTTTGACCCCTTCCGTCCATACTGCCAAATCAACCGAAAATGGCAGCAAGGATTTCTCGCTGCTGCCATCTTGCTGCCAATGATTCCGTTGTGCTTAGAAACGGTGTCCAAGTTGGACACAATTACTGTGCTTCCGCTTTTTGCTGCGCCTCTGCTTTCGCTGTCTTCTTTGCCTTGTATCGCTGATGGTATTCCTGCTGCTTGATCGCCTTCCTGATGCGTTCTTGCTCCGCCGCGATCTCCTCCGACGTCGGCTCCGGCATGGGGATCGGAAAAGCACCGATAAACTTGAAATAGATATCGACCTGCTGTTTGGTGCTGCCAGGCGACTTTTCCTTTTCATGTACCTCGATCCGTTCGATATACGCATTCAGAATCTCTCCGGTCAGTTCCGTAAAAACGGTATAGCGGCGAACAACGGCAAGAAACTGATCCGCGCGGTCTGCATCTTCCCGCATTGCAGAAAGTGCCTGCTCGTCGTCTGCAATCTGCGCTTTGACCTCGGAAAGCTCTTTCATGTAATCCGCCATCATGAGATCGAACTGCTCTTCCGGGATTTTTCCGAACGCATACGATTCGTACAGCTTCTTGATCAACGTATTGATTTCATCCCTGCGATGGGTCATCCGGATCAATCGCTGCTGGATGTCCTTTTGCATGGACACTTCTTTTGCCGCGCAAAGCTCCCGTACCTTCTGTCGGAATGCTTCTTCGTTGTTCATGGCATATTCGGACATCATACGGATCGTGTCCAATACAAGCTGTTTCAACGGATTTGTCCCGATGCTGTGAGAAGAACACTGCTGCTCTATCCGACTGCTTGAGTTCGCAAACGTGGAACAGGTATAATGCTCGTAATCCTTTTGCGTCCCTCCCGACATACAGTACCTATGATGGTTATACATCCGCTTGCCGCAATCCTTGCAAAAGACAAGCCCGGTCAGGATATTCGGTTCATGATGCTTATTGCAGCGGCGTTTTACGTTCCGGAGCTGCTGCACCGCAGACCATGTTTCCTCGTCTACGATCGCTTCATGCGTGTTCTTGAAAATCAGCCAGTTCTGCGGATCGTTCTTTTGACGTTTCTTGTCCTTATAGCTTTTCTTGTAGGATCGGAAATTGACGGTGTCGCCGATATACTCCTGCTTCGACAGAATATTGCGCACCGTATATGGGAACCAATCGTACGGTGACAAGTTCTCCGCCTTGTGAATGGTGTTGATTCCGCGTGCAGCCATATAATGCCCCGGCGCTTCCACTCGTTCTTTGGAAAGCATCGTGGCGATCGTTCTGGTGCCGTAATGATTCAAGGCGAGCTCATAGATGCGGCGCACGACCGCTGCAGCTTCTTCATCTACGATCCATTTTGTTTTGTCGTCCGGATCTCGCTTATAGCCGTACAGCGGCGTAGTCGTCAATCGCTTCCCGGAATTGCCTTTGACCCGATACGCCTGCGTCATCTTGCGGGAGCAATCACGCAGATAATATTCGTTGAACAAGCGTCGCTCGGGAAGGCAAAGTGCAAACAGCAAAAAATCCAGTATTCATGCGGGTTTGCGGCGAGATGGCTCTCGAATAGATAGCTCCCTTTCAGGCTATGAAAGGACTGTAATCACAATCGCATAGTTGTTTTCAAGGGAGAATGGCGGTAGCTGCGGTCATTCTCCCTTTTTTCGTTCCTGCCACTTTCAACAGGAGGAACACGAAGATGGAAGAACCAAAAGGCAAAGCAAAGCGCGGAGTAAAACCCGCTGCACAGACGCAGGAGGAAAGGATTACGCAGCTTCCTTTATCGGAACTGCACGACTTTCCCAATCATCCCTTTAAAGTACGGGACGATGAAGCTATGCAAGAAACGACGGAGAGCATCAAGCAGTATGGCGTGCTTGTTCCCGCTATCGTCCGTCCCCGCGAGGGTGGCGGGTATGAGATCATCGCCGGACACCGCCGAAAGCACGGCAGCGAATTGGCGGGCCTTTCGACAATGCCCTGTATTGTTCGTGAAATGGACGACGCGACCGCTACCATTCTCATGGTGGACAGCAATATCCAGCGGGAGAACATCCTTCCCAGCGAGCGAGCACAGGCGTACAAAATGAAGCTGGAAGCCCTAAAACGGCAGGGTGTGCGTAATGACTTAACTTCGCCGCAAGTTGCGGCGAAGTTCCGAGCCGATGACGAAGTGGCAAAGGATGCCGGGATCAGCGGCGACACAGTGCGGCGCTATATCCGGCTTACAGAACTTGCCCCGGAGCTTCAGCAAATGGTAGATGATAAGAAAATCGGTATGACCCCCGCCGTTGAAATCTCCTATCTCAAACCGGAGGAACAGAAAATGCTCCTGACGGCCATAGACAGCGAACAGGCCACGCCGTCGCTTTCACAGGCACAACGGATGAAAAAGCTCTCGCAGGACGGAAAGCTCAACGACGATACCATGCTCGGTATCATGATGGAGCAGAAAAAGCCGGAGACGTACAGCGTCACCATTTCCGGGGATAAGCTGCGAAAATACTTCCCGCGCTCCTACACCCCGCAGCGCATGGAAGAAACCATCCTGAAGCTGCTGGACGGCTGGCTGAAAAAGCGGCAGCGCAGCCAGGAAAGATAAATTGAATACTGCACCACCATAAGCCGGGCAAGGATCGTTCCTCGCTCGGTTTTTTATTACACCGAAGATTGGAGGAACACCATGTTTATCTGCACCTTTAAGCACACGCCCGAAACTGTGGACTGTAAATACTGCCTGTTGTACTGCCACCGCCGCTGCACAGCGAAAAACGGCTGCCCCTATCTCGCTGAACGGATTGAGGCCGGGGCCGTGGACTACGGTACCGTCGTGAGGGATATGTTCAAAAGCCCTACGACCGTCCTCCGCTGGAGGCTGGTCAATCTCATCGAGGATTTCCCGGATACCATGTGGGAGAGTAAAGATCATGAAAAACGCTTCTTCCGTATCTGGACCGAGATCGGCACACGCAAACGACGCGACACGCCCCGATTCTTTGCAGCCCTTTACCTTCTCACCTCAAATGAGGATGTGTATTACAGGGCTTATAACGCTTTTACCTCGGATGGCGTTGATCCGAGCTATATCCGTATGAGCGGTATCGAACCATCGGGATATGCGCTGGTGCAGGCGGCAAAGAGCATCTATCTCGGCACGGATCATTTTACCGTTGCTGATCTTTCCGACTGTGAGGCCATCGGCTCTGAAGCGTTCCGTGTCATCGTAAACGCCCTGCTCATCGCCAGATACGGAAGGAACGTCATGAGCATCAAAGGGAAAAGGCAGGCAGCCGTGTAGCTGCCCGAAAGAAAATTGCAGGAGGTGAAGGACAATGGCTGTGTGCCGCGTTGAGAAAACGAAAAACTACACCGTCATGGCCAACTATCATCTGCGGGACAAGCGCCTTTCCCTGAAAGCGGTGGGCCTGCTCTCGAAAATGCTGTCTCTGCCGGAGGAATGGGACTACACCACGCGCGGGCTCGCAGCCATCTGTAAGGACGGTGTGGACGCTATCGGCGCGGCGCTCAAGGAACTGGAAAGCTGCGGCTACCTTGTACGGCACCGCCTCCGCGATGATAGAGGCCGGATGCGAGATACGGAGTACGTGATCTATGAATCACCACATACGCCTTTACCAGATACGGAAAACCCGTATCTGGATAACCCGGATATGGATAAACCGGATACGGAAAATCCCGCACAATTAAGTAAAGATATAAGTGATTCCCAAAAAGAAAAAAATAACAATGGATCAAGCATCCATTCAATTCCTTTCCCTTCCGGAGAAGAACACGCTCCGAAACCGGAAACGAAGCGAAAAGACGCGAAGCTCGAAGAAATGGCAAGATACAGAGAGCTTATCAAGGAAAACATCGAATATGACGCGCTTTACTGTGATTTTCCGTACAGCCATGACCGTCTGGATGAGATCGTGGAGCTCCTTGTGGAAACGGTTTGCTCCGGGAAACAGTATATCCGCGTATCCGGCGAGGATTATCCAGCCGAAGTGGTCAAATCCCGGCTGCTGAAGCTGGACAGCGAACACATCCGTTTCGTGTTTGACTGCCTGAAAGAGAACACGACCAAGATACGGAACATCCGGCAATACCTGCTGGCGACGCTGTATAACGCGCCTGCCACCATCGGCAGCTATTACTCCGCGCTGGTAAACCACGACATGTACGGCGGTTCGATTTGAAATCGAAGCGTCATTTTTTACGCAAAAACAGAATGGAGGTACATCATGAACAGCATCAAGATTTTTGAAAGCGAGGGCTTTGGTCAGGTCCGGGTGATGACCATTGCGGATGAGCCTTGGTTCGTGGCCGTTGACGTGTGCCGCGCGCTGGACATCAAAAACGGCAGGGATGCGTTGAACCGGTTGGATGAGGACGAAAAAATGAGCGTAGTTTCAACCGACGCTCATTCAGGGCGGCGCGGCGGCGCGCAGCAGTATAACGTGATAAATGAGCCCGGCCTGTACGCGCTTATTTTAGGCAGCCGGAAGCCGGAGGCAAAAGCCTTCAAACGGTGGATCACCCATGAGGTCATCCCCGCTGTCCGCAAACACGGCGGGTACTTGACGGATCAAAAGCTATGGGAAATCGCCACTTCCCCGGAGGCGCTTCACAAGCTCACCGGAGACCTGCTTGCAGAACGCAGGCGGAACGGCAGGCTCACAGAAGAAAACCGGTTGCTCCAAAACAAGGCACAGTATTATGACTGCTTCATCGACACCGAAACATGTACCAACCTGAGAGAGACAGCGAAGGAGCTGGCCGTATCCGAGCGTAAGCTCGCGCGCTTTCTCATTGACGCCGGCTTTGCATACCGCGCTCCGGCAGGACACCTTCTGCCCTACGCGAAACCTGCCAATGAAGGACTGTTCGTCGTGAAGGACTATTGCCGCAACGGACATTGCGGCGCTTATATGCTTATTACCCCGCAGGGAAAGATGGCGCTGTACTCCCTTCGCCATCTTATTGTTCAAAACACATGATCTCCCTGCCGATCAAGCGAAAGGAGGGAAACCGTGCAGGAGGAAATCGAAAACAGAGCCGTTACACTGATTATCAGCGGCAGCAAGCTCACCGGAAGGGTGCTCAAAGCTGCGTTTGAGAAATATCTCGCTCGCCAAAAGGCACAGAAGCAAAAGCTGGAGGCGGCAAAGGACGTGAAGCCCCAGGGCAAGCAGACGGTCAAAGAGCTCGTCGGGCAAAACGCCGGCGTTGCCAATATCGAGATCACAGATAAGAACATCAGGAGCTTTGATCGCGTGGCGCGAAAATACGGCGTGGACTACGCCGTGAAAAAAGACAGAAGCGTATCCCCGCCCAAGTACCTCGTGTTTTTCAAGGCCAGAGACGCCGATGCGCTGACGGCTGCGTTTACCGAGTATTCCAAGAAAGCCGTCAAGCGGGAAACGGAGCGTCCGTCTGTTCTGGACAAGCTGCGGAGCTTTGTCGCTCTTGCCAGGGACAAAGCCATTGAGCGCACCCGCCATAAGGATAAGGGGCTGGAGCTATGACAAAGGTCAACGTTAAAAAGCTGGTCCTCGCCCATATCCCTTATGCGTTCATCGCGCTGCTGGCAACAAAGCTGGGGCAGGCGTGGCGGTTTGCGCCGGGCGTGGATTTTTCGGGGAAAGTGTTGGGACTGCTGACCGGCTTCTCCGTTGCCTTTCAAAGCGCCTTGCCCAGCATTCACCCTACCGATCTTCTCGTTGGCATCACCGCCGCGGCTATTATTCGGCTGGTTGTTTACGTCAAAGGCAGAAACGCCAAGAAGTTTCGGAAAAATCTGGAGTATGGCAGCGCGCGTTGGGGCCGGCAGGATGATATTCGGCCCTATGTCGATCCCGTCTTTGAGAATAACGTGATCCTGACCCAGACGGAGCGATTGACCATGAACAGCCGTCCGAAGGACCCCAAGACCGCACGGAATAAAAATGTCCTGGTCGTCGGCGGCTCCGGCAGCGGCAAAACGCGGTTCTGGCTGAAGCCGAACCTAATGCAATGCACCTCAAAAACCTACCCCACCTCTTTCGTCGTCACCGATCCGAAGGGCAGCATCGTGATCGAGTGTGGGAACCTGCTGCGGCGCAACGGGTATCGCATCAAAATTATGAACACGATCAACTTCAAGAAAAGCCACCACTATAATCCTTTCGCGTACATTCACTCCGAAAAGGACATTTTGAAGCTCGTCACCTGCCTGATCTCCAACACAAAGGGCGAGGGAAAAACCGGCGACGATTTTTGGGTCAAGGCCGAAACCCTGCTCTATACCGCCCTGATTGCCTACATCCACTATGAAGCCCCGGAGGAGGAGCAAAACTTCTCCACGCTTCTGGAGTTCCTCAACTCCATGGAGGTGCGCGAGGACGACGAGGAGTTCCAGAACCCCGTCGATCTCATCTTTGAGGAGCTGGAAAAGACGAAGCCCAACAGCTTTGCAGGACGGCAGTACCGCCTGTACAAGCTGGCGGCGGGCAAGACGGCAAAATCCATTCTCATTTCCTGCGGTGCCCGGCTTGCGCCCTTTGACATCGCGGAGCTGCGGAACATGACCGCCTATGATGAGCTGGAGCTGGATACTCTCGGGGACCGCAAAACGGCGCTGTTCTTCATCATGAGCGATACGGACGACACCTTCAACTTCTTAATCAGCATGGCCTACACGCAGCTTTTCAATTTGTTATGCGAAAAGGCCGACGACGTGTACGGCGGGAGGCTTCCGATTCATGTGCGCTGTCTGATCGATGAAGCGGCGAACATCGGGCAAATTCCCCGCCTGGAAAAGCTCATGGCAACCATTCGTTCCCGCGAGATCTCCGCCTGCCTTGTTTTGCAGGCGCAATCTCAGCTCAAAGCGCTGTATAAGGACAATGCGGATACGATCATCGGCAACATGGATTCCCGCATCTTTCTGGGCGGCTCGGAACCCACCACCCTGAAAGAGCTTTCCCAGGCGCTTGGGAAGGAGACGATAGACACTTTCAACACCGGCGAGAGCCGCGGCCGGGAGGTTTCCCACTCCCTCAACTACCAAAAGCTCGGCAAGGAGCTGGCGAGCGTGGACGAGCTGGCCGTCCTGGACGGCGGCAAGTGCATTTTGCAGCTTCGCGGCGTGAGGCCGTTCCTCTCCGCAAAATACGACATTACGCAGCACCCAAACTACAAGTACCTTTCCGATTACAACAAGCGCAACGCCTTTGACATTGAGAAATACATCTCCACACAACTGAAACCGAAACCGGATGAGGTCTACGAAGTCTTTGATATAGACCTCACCGGGGAGCTTACAACCGCCTGAACAGGGCGGTTTTTATATAGATTCCCCTTGGTAAGACAAAAAAGGCCGCCTTTCAAATCATCATTTTTGAAAGGAGCGCTTCTGACGGACACGGTGGCCGGACAACCGTTTGTCAGCGGCAAAAATCATCGTATGGCATTTTTCAACTCTGCTGTTGGGGTCCTTCAGACCCTCGTCATCGCTCTGGGTGCCGGCCTCGGTATTTGGGGCGCAATCAACCTGCTGGAAGGGTACGGTAACGACAACCCCGGCGCGAATGCTTGTGTATGATAAAGAAGTAGGCTACAAAACGATAGGCAGAAAGTTTCGCTATTCCAAAAGAAAGGGGCTGTCGCGATAAGTGAACCGCGGTAGCCCCTTTCTAATTAATCTTTGTGTCCGAATATATCGCATTGCATATTGCAGCACTACTATTCAAATAGCAGAACATCATTTTTCTATAGAGCTTCTTCTTTTGATTATATAGGCAACGGCATATATTACAACAATCAATGAAAATGCTAGTAACCATATCCGAAATCCAGGGTTGTGATAAAGATGCGCTATTTGCTCATTGGTCATTTTCGGAGTAACCTTCGATATGTTTTGGTTTTTGATATAATCTCCAACAACCTGTCCGATTATAACCGATATAAAATTGGAGTAAGAAATCACATACCCCCATTTTGGATCAAACAACGCGACGATGACTGATATTGCCCATAAGCCTAAATACCAATGTCGCATCATCCACTCCAAAAGATAAAGCTCTTGAAAAAACAACTTAGTTAAAACGAACAACACGGCAAAAGGAATTAAGCAAATAAAGCCGGGGAAAAAGCTTCTTTTATTGATTCTCATATGTGATCCTCACTTCTAAGTAGGAGCCTTGATTAACTAACCCAGTAAGCCGTAGCAGACCACCACGCAGACCCCGTCCCTGGCTTATAGTAAATATTCACTGTGTTGTCCCAGTTATTATTAATTCGAATATAAAAATCATTGTTCGAAGTGTATTGTCTCCAGCCAACACCAATGACCCAATGCCAAGCAAAAAGACCATCTGCAAGAAGTATTCCGCAAGGGCGGTTGTTTGTTGTTGCTGTTTTTATGGCGCTGGTACTGCCAACACTACTATGGTTTAATGTGTATCCGCGGCTGGAGAAGTAGGTCACAGCATCACCAGCTATTGTCATAACAGGCCCATTTCCAACAAGTTGATGTACGGCGACAAAAGTATCACGTTTGCTGTTGTTGATCTTTAGATTAGTCTTGCCTCTCTTTGCAAAATACAGAGCAAGATTTGTTACCGTTGTCGCCCCGCAGTGGTTTGAAGCTATGTCGTTATAATCACTCATTATGGCCCAATCAACAGAGGTCGCACTGGTGATGGTATTGCTTGTATAACTCCCTGTTGGCATGTCAGAGGAATTGAAGAATCCATAATCGCCGTCGCCTCTCGTTTGATTAAACGAACCTGATTGAAGAACCTCTTCTTTTGCTTTGCTGAGTTGGGAGGAAAGGATTTCATTTTTCTCGGCAAGCTCAGGATAAAAGTCTCGAATTCCAAGAAGTTTGCTTACCTCACTATCCGGGAGCGCATTCAAATCGTTTTCGCTATAGACGCTCATTGGATTATTATAGATCAGTCTTGAAGACGTGTCTTTTTCCCGCAAATCTTCAATTATTTGGCTTGTCCCTTCTCCAAATTCAATAGCAGAAGGATTGTCCGTATTATTGGCTACAACTGCATAACAGTTTGATGAAAACACAACATAATAAGCTGTTATTCTATCTTCTAAATCGTAAAGAGGCTCAATGGTTGTTATGTGTATTACTTCGTTGGCTCCCTTCTTTTCAGAGTTAATGCCACCGGCGTAGGTATAAGCGGAAATGACAATATCTAAAGTATCCATATCCTTAGATTCTTCTGTTGAAGCGGCCATTGCAGGGATGCTTAATGGAACGCATAGTACAAATGCTAATAGCAAAGCTATAATTTTTTTCATTGAATATCTCCTTTCTGAAATTGAATCATTTTGCCACATGACTGGCAGAATATAGAATTGCTAATAGAACGTGTAAAGCGAAGCAGATTTTCGCGGTGTCCACAGTGAGGGCATCTTAATCGAATAAATGAATACGCGAAAAATGCGACGAAACACACCCCCGAAATGATCAAGAGCCAGTAGCTAAAAGATATTCCCAATACTAACAAAAGCGCAAATCCAGACACAAGCCCCCACGATATGTAAATATCCTTTATTCCGACTGTCTTCATTCCTGACCTTTCTCCTTAGTTAAAGAACATCGTCCAAGTACTTACTACGGTGCTAGCGTTAATCCACGAAGTATAACCCCATCCAGTGTTCACATAGATCTGTTTAGCGGATATATTTCTATATCCCGCCCCAACGCAGTAATGATTGCTAAGGCCAATGATAAGCGGATTCCCTTTCCCGTCTGACTGAATCGCATTCTTGGTCTGAATATAGACACTGAGTAATCCAAGAGAACAACCGCCGGAAATGTTATGAGCACTTAAATATGAGGACATACCGGGATTCAGGAAAAAGGAACCATTCCCGCTGGGTTCAACATAATCAACAAACTCCTTGACCAAATATTTGCCGTAGGTATTATCGGATGTTGAGCCTCCGGTCTTTTTCCAGTTGGTTGCGAAATCGCCATTCCCGGCCAACGAGGATTTATAGTCATCAAGGTATGCGACAACAACGGCACAAGCAAGTGATCCGCAAACTCCCGGTACTGACTGAAGCTGCTGATTTGTAAAATTCGGATAAAAGTATGAAAAGTTAGCCGAAACATTGCAGTTGTAAAGCCGGGTATCATGCTCCAAATATACCGGGCCTTCGGACATCTCACTCTTTGTTTCAACAGGGATTTCTCCGTCACAATAAAAATCCGTTACTTCATTGATCAGGCAAGCATCCCGCTGTACAATCTGGCCTGTGGCAAGGTTTATAAACTGTCCATCTTCTGTCCCTGCATAGTAATTGAAAACCCCGTTGTAATAATAGTGTGCATTTTCATCAATAAAGAACGGGTTGTCCGCTTCTGTTGAGCATTCCAACACTACGCCATTTATATAGTCAAGAACGGCATATCCCTGCGGGGCAAGTTTATAAAAGATGGCAACGGGCTTCTCGTTGAACGAGTATAGATACATGCCTCTTGAAATGGTTGTTTCAGCTCTATCGGCAGACGTTTTATCAGCAGAAGACGCAATCTGCTCATAAACAGCAGAGCAATACTTTTCGCTCATTGGAGTTATTTCCGCGTCTGTTTCACTTGCTGCAAAGGCAGGACACGCAAAACCGCAAAGCAACGTCATTGAGAGCAATATAGATAAAAGCTTTTTCATGGGGATTCTCCTTTCGCTTTGATCGTCAAAAAACATAACGTAGGCAAAAATGTCTAGTGTCTTTGTTATACAATCATGGCATCATCTCCCTTCTCCGTATCCGTCCTGATAGCCTGTTGGCCAGTAGATCATATATCCGCTATATGCGGAAGTGCCAAAGCGGTAGTCCTCTGGAATACCTGAACTTGGCACGCTACTATCTGACGGCAAACCGTTTTCCTTGTCGTGCAGACCTTGTTCAAAGCCGGCGTTGTAACCGATTGAAGCGCCGCGATCAAATGCAAGCCGACGGACAGAAACGCCAGCCCCGAAGATGATGAAAAGGGCAAGACATAACGACAACGCACCGAATACAAGCCTTTTAGATTTCTTAGAGAGCGTTAATGGATGATCGCCCGCCTTGCCTCTTTCTGTTTTTGCAAAGGAAACCACGATACCGAACAAGGAAAAAGCTCCTATGCAAGCCAGCAGTGCAATCCACCCGTGGTTAAAACGTAACACACTATTGTTTGATGTGATTGAACCCACAATATTTCCGAGGATCAACCCAACGGCTGTTCCGGCAAGAGTGTAGTACCCTAACTTTTCACGATATAGTAAACATCCTGCGAGTGAGTAGAGGTATGTAACCAAGAAAATGTAGTGACCTGTTGACCACGACCAAATATAATCTGGTGCTCCTATCAGATGAAAAACGACCCAGCATAGCAGGAACAAAACCAGATAGCATCCGCTGATCTTCAGGCCAGAAATGACAAACCCTTTTGCTACCGCACGCTTTTCTTTTCGTTTTTCTTCCGCCTGCGCTACTTTGACAATGTACTTTTGAATCTCTGCATTTGGTATTTCTTCCTGTGACAGCAAATCTTGAAATTGCACCTGAAACAACTCTGCTAATTTCATAATGTTTGTTGTGCTTGGGGCGGCTTGATTGCTTTCCCATTTTGCGACCGCCTGACGTGTGACATCCAGCGCCTCGGCGACGGCGTCCTGTGTCATACCTTTTTCTTTTCTAAGGGCTTTGATTTTATCTCCGATTGCCACTTTAATCCCTCCTCTATTCCAATAAAAGAAAGAGTCTGTTTTCTCCTGTTGGATTACGTTAATCATATCTGTGTAAATCCGGTTCGTCTATCAACTATTGCGCAACTTTTGGTTGCGAAGGCTCTTTTTAAGAAATAATACACAAAATCTATTAACACGAAGTAAACATTTCTTTGAGTTTTCACAAGCAGTAAGTCTGAAAAGATTTGCTGCTTTTTTGTTG
>ERZ842401.1513-NODE-1513-length-33050-cov-11.330232_pt1 | contig 33050 bp, 28 predicted proteins | sample MGYA00521270_ERZ842401 | MGnify/ENA primary metagenome ERZ842401 (study PRJEB31892, sample SAMEA3878208) | bioreactor metagenome | biome: Moose rumen | place: Sweden | collected 2011-10 | study: EMG produced TPA metagenomics assembly of the PRJEB12797 data set...
TGGTGCGCAATGCCTATCAAGGTTTCGGCAGTGAATACGAAACCCTGCTGGGCGCATTCGACAAGGACATTGCCAATCTGAAAAGACGTGTAGGCAAGGACCGGGCTTTGGGAACATACAAACTGCAAGTGAGGTCGAGGAACTACGTAGCGGACTTCCTTCAGATGAATTTCCGTCGCAATGATATATCCATGCAGGAACTCACCCCCGACTTCATCAAGGAGTTTGCCGTCTATCTCAGCAATGAGCGAGGTCTGGCCAGTTCCACCATCTGGCTTTCTTGCATGCATCTGAAAGGAGTAGTAGGACGTGCGCATGATAACGGCAAGTTACAGCGCAACGTGTTTGCGCAGTTCCACATCAGCCCCAAGTGCAAGGAACGCACATTCCTGACAGAGGAAGAACTGAAGACGGTGATGACACATGAGTTTGAGGATGCACATCTCGCCTTTATCCGTGACCTCTTCGTATTCATGAACTTTACCGCCCTGTCGTTTGTGGACTTGAAGGAACTGACAACAGACAACATCGTGGAGGTCAACGGTGAAAAATGGATTGTCGGTAAGCGTCACAAAACAGGTGTACCCTATCAGGTAAAACTGCTGGCAGTACCCTTGCAGATTATCGAACGCTACCGTGACTTTCCAAAGGAGAATCCGAAATCTGTCTTCGGCGAAGTCAACTACTGGAGCGTATGCAAGAAGTTGAAGCCAGTAATGAAGGAGTGTGGCATTGACAAGCCAATTTCGGCTCACTGTGCTCGCCATGGATTCGCCACAATGGCCTTAACCAATGGCATGCCCATAGAGAGCGTAAGCCGGGTATTGGGACATACGAACATCGTCACCACCCAGATATATGCCCGCATCACCACTCAGAAGTTAGACAACGACCTGACCATGTTGGGCAACAAGTTAAACCAGTCATTCAGTAATATCAAAAGAGCATAAACGCATGGAAGAGAGAAACATTATTAAGTGGAGTGAGTATAGCGGGTACACTGAACTGACTATACCGAGTGGAGAGATATGGATGAGCGAACCCGAGATGGTGGACTTGTTCGGAGTGTTCATCCCCAAACTGAGGAATGCTATCAAAAACCTCTACAAAGAAGAACTGATAAAGCCCTACGAGGCAGAGAGAACCACCAAGAAGAGAGACAACCTGTATGTCACCGTATATAGTATGGAGGTTGTTCTGCTGCTTGCATTCCGTCTGAACTCCTATCAGGCAATGGTAGTCCGCAGGGAACTGATGGAGCGTATCACCCGTAACCACAAACCGTTTGAGGTGATACTGACAGCAACAACAGGAAAAGGGAATTAGCGGCAAGAGCGGCAGAGGGAATAAGGACGGACTTTTAGGAGGATAGATAGTGTGTTGGAACGATGGTACGCTCTAACACACAACGTCTATCCCTCCTTTAGTCCATCCGTCCATTGCAACTTCCCTACAGTCAAGAAGAAAAAACATCGTCTCACAGCGGAAGAGGCACACGGCACAGCAATGTACGACGGGCTTGATGCTGGCGCAGGTACGGATATTTCTACGAGTTGGGAAATACCGTAGCCTATTAGGGGATTTTCCGAGCCGCACAAACAAGTTAGTGCTGAAAATCCCCAATAGGCCGAGTGGTTGCACCCCTCTGGACACCCTGCCAGAATTGTCGGCAGGAGCCGAACACAGACAAGAACGAGAGACCAACGAAACGGAATGTCAAACGAATAAATCTAAACAAGCGAATGGGATACGCAGTATTACACTTAGAGAAAGCAAAGGGCGCAGACAGCGGCATGTCTGCCCACATCGAGAGAACCATACAACCGAAGAATGCCGACCCGACAAGAACGCACCTCAACCGAGAACTTATCCAGTTCCCCGATGGTGTCCGTAACCGAACGGCAGCCATACAGCACCGCCTTGATACGGCAGGACTTAAACGCAAGATAGGCAAGAACCAGGTACAGGCCATCCGTATCGTACTCACTGGCACCCATGCTGACATGGAGCAGATAGAACAGACTAACAGACTGGATGAATGGTGCAAGGACAATATAGACTGGCTCCGCAAGACCTATGGAGCGGATAATGTAGTGTCGGCAGTCCTGCACATGGACGAGGAAACACCGCATATTCATGCCACCATCGTCCCTATCGTGCAGACGGAGCGCAAGAAGCAGAAGAAAGAGCAGACTGCCAAGAAGAGATACAGGACGAAAGCACCCGCACCCCGTCTGTGTGCCGATGAGGTCATGAGCCGTGCGAACCTGATACGCTATCAAGATACATACGCAGAGCAGATGGTGGCATACGGACTACAGCGTGGTATCAAAGGCTCAGAGGCGCAGCACATATCCACGCATGAATATTACCGTAGCCTCATAGCACAAGGCGAGGACTTGCAAGCAAACATTTCGCAACTGCTGGAAGAACAGGAAAAGGCAAGACTGGTGATAGCAGAGGCAGAACAGGCAAAAAAAGACCTTGCCCGCATCAAGGCAGAAGCAAAGACGGAAGAACTGAAGAACTCAGCCACGAAGACTGCAGCCAGTGTACTCAACGGAGTGAATTCTCTTCTTGGTGGCAACAAGGTGAGCCGATTGGAGAAAGAGAATGCCCGACTGCATAGGGAGGTTGAAGATTTGAATGACCAGATTGAAAGACTGCACACCGACATGCAGAAGATGAAGGACAACCACGCAAGGGAACTCAACCGTACCAATGAGCAGCACCAGCAAGAGGTGAGCAACTTGAAACGCATCTTAGACAAGGCTTATAAGTGGTTTCCGACCTTCAAGCAGGTGTTGACTCTTGAACGCGAGTGCAAGGAATACGGTTTCAATGAAGAACAGACCGACAAACTAGTACATGGAAAGCCTATCCAGTATAATGGGTGGCTTCACTCTAATGAATACAGACGTAATGCACTTGCTACTAATGTGGCTGCACAGATAGTGAGGGATGCCAAAACACTTGTTCTCCAAATTAATGATACTTCTATTTCTCAGTGGTTCCGAGTGCAATTCGGCATAGGACAAGAACAACATAGGGAACTAAAACCTTAGCTATAGGCTTGGAGCAAGAATTAGGCGACATGTTCCCTGCTCTTGGGAAACAGGACTTGCGTTTTAAGAGCAAGTCCTGTTTCCATGTTATTGTATCGAAGAGGCCATTCTCATATATTTCTTACCGAAAAGCATGTAACACTAATTTGCTTTTCTAAATGTCCCTTTTGCAAATCCTTCGCCGACGAGTGTTTGGCTGTCTTTGATTTCAAACAGCAAATCACTTTTGTCCGTCTTTACTCTAATTACGTCCTCGTCCAATTCATAGCCTGATGCAAAGGACATTCCAAAAAAGGCATCAACAATCGTAACGGTCTTCTTTCCCCTGAAAATTAATTTCCGATAGAAGGCGCAGTCTTTTGAAACATAAGTTCCTTGAAGGTGAGCATAGTGCTTGTATTGCTTTTTTTCTGAGGCAGGGAGACTGACATATTCCGAGAGATACTTTTTGATATTGGAAAATATATCCTTATCTTCTTCAATGTCAAATTGGTCATTAACATAAAAAGTGAACGGTATCAACTTTTCATTTAAAGAATTAAAATATTCCTGACTATTCAGCGTTGAGTCAACTGTAATTGACAACAACTTATCATCAACAAACCTGTATGTCTTATATCGAATTATGGCTGGTGTTACTTCCAAAAGCGAATCAATGATAGAGCGCTCTTGTTCCTCTGTCTTTACGATACTGTCTAAGACCTGAATCTTCAATATTGTTGACAAGCACTCAATAGACTTTAAAGAGTCCACTCTTGATAAATAGGCATCTTTGTTGAGCGTTACAGGTCCATAGAACATAAAACTATCGGATAACAACTGATTCACTTTCTCTTTTTCAAAGCTGTTTTCAGCATCTAATAGGTCTTTGACTATTCCCTGTTTAGTTTGCTGGCATGCAGAGAAAAGAATCACACATACGAAAATCGGAATTAACTTCTTCATGTCAATATCATTAATTAAACTTGTCTATATTTATTTGCCGAATGATTAGAATGACATATTTAACGGACGCCCCATGTCGTACAATTCAGCAATCCGCCTTCCTGTGCCACTTTGTCATAGTTAATCGTTTCAACTATTTTATCGGGAAAAGCCTTTTGTATAATTTCCAAGGCTTGTTTGTCTTCCTCTCTTCCAAAAACAGGCAGAACTATCAGGTTGTTTAATTCCAAATAGTTCACGTATATCCCGATGGCACTCAATGGATACTTGGGGTCTTTGATGTCGGTAATGAAAGGCACATCGATGTATCGTAAACCGAACTTCTCAATAACCCTTTGCATCCCTTCCCGCCAATACTTATACTCTTTAGCCAAGTCGTTACCAAGAATCGTGTTCTTATTGACAAATCTAACCATGCCATCAGCATGTCCAGTCATATCTCCTTTCTGTGCAGGAATGATTATAATCTCGCACTCCAAAAGTTTGCTTAACTCGCTGACAAGTTTCTCTTTGTCCCAATCAGGGTTCTCAGAGAATATCCTGTCAGAAAGTATTGCTCTCCCATCGCAAATAAGGACATTACCGCCATCGAGATTGATGTCAGAGAACTGAGCATCAATGCCGTTTACTTTGCATACTTCTTTAACATCAGAACGTGATTTCTCCCATTCCTTATTCCCTTTAAGGTAGCTTGGCTCGTATCTAAATTGGATGAACTTTCCCGATTCAGTTTGTATCGGCATATAATCACGGCACCAAATATCTTTCGTACCTTTCAGGAAGGCATATTTTACTTTATGCTTATTGAAAATCTTAATCAGTTGTTCGCATACGTCTGGAAACTCAATCCTTAACAAATCCGACATGTAAACCGTCTGTTCTCCAACTTTAGTTTTGAAGGTTTTGGTTTCGCTCATATCAATCTTTTGCTTAGTGGCAGATGAGGATGATTCAACCTTCTGGCTCACTCTCTTCTCTTGATACTTTTTCTTCAACGATGGCATGCAAGCCCCGATAAGTGCTTTGCAAATGTCGTCAGTCGGCTCAATATCATTGCTATCGCATATGTCAAACAAGACAGCTTCTCTGCCACGCTTCTCTAAGGTAAAGTTTTGAATGTAATCATCCTTTATTCTCTTGCCAATCAAAGATGATTTGTTTAGTTTCGTAAGTATCTGCCTGCGTTCTGCATCCGAAATCTCCTTTTGCGTAAACTGGTTAAACAACTCGGTCGTGGGACATTCCTTCATCCTCTTTCTCAAATAATGTGTCGCTGAAATTGCAGCACCAACAATTGCAATCAACCCGCTTGTAATTCCGATGATAGACTCTATGCTCATAATGTTTCACTTTAAAATTTGACATCTTATTTTTTGGAATGCCCGCCCAATCTTTTTGAATATAGAAACGGCGCAGACCACCATTCCCACTACAGGCCTTGCACTGCCTCTATATCTTAATGGAGAGCCTACGCCGCTATGGCGTATCTCCTTCAAGATATAGATTCGCTCGTTCTTCTCCGTTCCGAGGTGCAAGTTCGTAGTGGGAAAGTGAGCAAATAAAGTCCGTGATTCAAGAATCACGGGTGCAAAAATACAAAAAAGATAGCAAATTAAGTGTCATTTCTTCAAAAAACTAATTGAAATCTTGTATAATTCGAGAAAAAACATTATATTTGCACCCGAAATGAAGAAGATTCTCGGATAAGACAGTCCGAATCAAACGATAACAGAACCCGTCGGCATCCCGTAGATCTGCTGGCGGGTCACCTTTTTTAGAAACTGCAATGAGCAATCAGAAGCCACGCACAATAGAAGAACAAATTCGCTTACTCCGTTCAAGGGGTATGGCGTTTGGCAATGAAGAGAAAGCCAAGCAGTGTTTGGCGCACATCAGTTATTTCCGATTGAAGTATTATTGGACGGATATGCAAGATGAGGAAACAGAGCATGACTTTAAAAAGGGTGCTTTGTTTGATGATGTCATTGCCCGATATAACTTTGACCGCAATCTACGGCTAATTCTCTTTGATGCCATTGAGATAATAGAGGTAGCACTGAGGGCGAAGATTATCAACCATCTGTCACAGGCAAAAGGTAGCGGACTTTGGTACTTGGATTCTTCTCTTTTTGAGCGCAAGGACTACTACGAGGATTTCGTGTTCGACCTCAAACATGAGTTTGACCGTAGCACTGAGCCTTTTGCCAAAGAGTATATATCTGAGCACCCTAATTGGGATTGGGAGTCAATGGAGGGGGACAATCCTGATGCATGGATGATTCTCGAAAGTGCCACCTTTGGCACACTCTCCAAAATGTACAAGAACTTAAAGAACCAGTTGCCAGAACGTGCTGCCATTGCCAACGACTTCGGGCTGTATTCCGCAAAAGAGCTATCCAGTTGGCTGGAAGCCATTTCTGTGCTTCGTAACATCATTGCCCACCACTCACGTCTTTGGAACCGTAGCCTTGCCAAACAAGTGACCAACCCCAAAGGACATCGTGACAAGTGGTTACTGAATCCATTAACGGACAATCAAAAGAAAAAGCCGTATGGAGTTATTACTGCCATGCTCTATCTCTGCAATGCAGTATATCCAGAGAACCAGATAAAAGAGAAACTGCTTGCCTTGATTGACAACAACACAAGCATGCCTTATTACAAATACGGATTCACGGGAGACTGGCGAAAGGAACCGATATGGCGGTAAGCCCCGTAAATTGTATGTATAAGATTTGGCGGTTTCAAATAAAAGTATTACCTTTGCCCCCGACAAAGAGCCATTGAAACAGGCTGGTGGCTCTGAGTCGGGAGTTCTTTGATAAGCAAATCATGGCAAAATGAGGAAATGAGAACCGTTGCCAGTTCGTAACCCTAATTTTTCTCAATCCTTGGAACTGCCTTTATTTACAAAAGGTTTGCGATTTCTTCCAAAGATACGAAATAAATTTGAATTAGGGGGCAAGGATTAGGGAAAATGTTTGTACCTTTGCGGTCATGAAACGATTCTTCTTTCTTCTGGTTCTGCTGACGGCGACGGCCGGCTCTGCCGTTGGAGAGGCCCTGGAGCGTTCGGCTCCCGAGGACGAGGGCGTGAGAAGCCGCGACGTGGCTGAACTGCTGGACGGACTGATGACGTTGCCTTATGCCAACATGCACGGTGTGATGGTGTTACGCCATGGGCGTGTGATAGGTGAGGCGTGGAATGCTCCGTTCAAGGCTTCGTATGGGCACGCGATGTACAGCGTGAGCAAGACGTTTACGGCGGCCTGCGTGGGGCTGTGCGTGCAGGACAGCCTGCTGAACCTGGACGACCAGGTGGCGCAGTTCTTTCTCGACGAACTGCCCGCCGAGTTGACCGACACGCTGAAGAGCCTGACCGTGAAGGACCTGCTGACGATGCAGAGCGGACTGCCCGTGAACTATACCAAGTTGCGCAAGGACTCTACCTGCTGGACGAGGGCGTTGCTGGGGCAGCAGATGGTGGCATGGCCTGGCACGTTGTTCGCTTATGACTCGATGGACTCCTATTTGCTGTCGGGCATAGTACAGCGTTTGACGGGCCGTACTGCCCTGGAACTGCTGGAGGAGCGCGTCTTCGACCCGATGGGCGTGAGCCGGGCTGCCTGGGAGCGGAGCCCGGAGGGCGTGTGCTGCGGGGGCTGGGGGCTATACCTCCGACTGGAGGACATGGCCAAGTTCGGCCAGTTGCTGCTGAACCGGGGACGCTGGAAGGACCGGCAACTGCTGGCAGAGGAGTGGGTGGATGCCATGACGGCCCGTCAGGTGGCCGACGGGGCAGGCAACGGATACGGCTATCAGATGTGGATGACCTCGCGGCCGGGTGTGGTGAAAGCCGACGGGGCCTATGGTCAGTACATCTACGTGGTGCCGGACAAGGACATGGTGATAGTGATGACACAAAACCACGTGACCAGCGGCACAGCCAATTTGGGAGCCACCGAGTGGCTGATGGTCTGCAGGCTGTTGGACAAGGTGGGGGACGACATGCTCATGAAAGGCGAGGACTACGCCACGCTCAAGAAGAAGCAGAAAAGCTATCACATGCCTTACACCAACGGGGCAAAGAGCAGTCCGAAGCACATGACCCTGTACTCGGTGCCCGTGACCCTGCAGCTTGCCGACAATATGCTGGGGTGGGAGACCGTGAGAATGAGCCAGAAACGGACGGGTGAACTGAAACTGACCATCACGACGACAGACGGTCAGCAGTATGCCATGCTGTGCGGTAACAAGTCGTGGCTGACAAGCAAGATAAAAGGGAAGCCGCTGACGTACGCCGACCGCAGGTTCCAGGGCCAGTTCTCGGGGCTGAAGGGACCGTTCTACGTCGGGGCCTCCTACGGATGGTACGGCTCGGGAGGCGACGACCTATACGTGCGACTGCACTATGTCAACTGGATAAGTGGCGCGAGGATACACTTCCATTTCAGCGGCTCGTCGGTCACGGCTGTGAAGATTCGTCCCGCCTATTCTACCAAAGACATCAGCGTGACGGTGTTGCAGAGCCACTAAAGGCTGGTGAGACAGGTGTCGCCGTCCTGCGCGGCCAGACTGGCGCGCATGCGCAGGAGATTCTTCCATTCCACATTTCCCTTTGCCCACGACTGGGAGAGATGCCCCTTCCCGTTGCCGTCCAGACGCTGAAGAACCAGGTTGACGGTGATGCGGGCTGTGTCCAGACAGGGCTGGTAAGACACGGGGCTGTCGTTCTCGTCGAGTGTCTCGCTGAGCAGGCGGACGGCTGTCAGTTCGTCCACCAGTCCCTGAACGAGCGAATGGGGAAGCTTGGTCTCCTTCGAAAGCTCGTGTACGTTGAAGGCAGGCTTCGCCTCCTGGAACCGGCGGCAAATGTGGGTCATGATGAGCAGACACAGTGCATCGTGGTCCAGGCGCGAGAGGTGCTGGCTGTCCTTGGCAAACAGGTACTCGTCGCTTCGCTGGAAAGCGTAGCTCATCTGCGCGCCGGCCAGGCAGATGTACCAGGAGAGCTGCAGCCAAAGCATGAAGAGAGGCAGGGCTGCAAACGAGCCGTAGATGGCGTTGTAACTGGAAAGCATCAGCTGGTAATGGATGTAGAAGTACTGCAACAACTGGAACAGACAGCCGGCAAGAAAGCCCGGTACGATAACCGAACGCCAGCGGACGTGGGTGTTGGGCATCAGTTTGTAAAGGGCCACAAAGCTGAGGCCGGCCAGAAGCACCGGAGTGTACTGGATGACGAACTCCATGGTGCTGGATATGACCCTGTAGGCTGCCAGCTGGTCCACAATTGTCAGCATGAAGACACTGAAGCCGGAGGTGACCACGATGAGCAGGGGAAGTATCATGAAGATGGAGACGTAGTTCAGAATCTTCCGCGAGATGTTGCGCGAGGAGCGCACGTGCCAGATGGTGTTGAACGCCGTCTCGATGTTGGAGGTAAGCATAACCACGGTGTAGAGCAGCAGGAGCAGGCCCACACCCAAGAACACGCCACTGTGGGTGTGCTCGAGGTAATGGTTGATGAAGTTGAGGATGTTCTCCGTGAGGTCGTTGTTGGCTTGAAGGTTTTCCCTGACGCGTTCCTCGATAATGGCACCGAAGCCAAAGCCTCGGGCTATGGCAAAGATGATGCTCAGCACGGGAACCGCGGCGAGGATGCAGCTGTAGGTAAGTGCGGCGGCATAGCTGGAGAGGTTGTTCTGAATGAAGCACTCGATGGTGATGACCAGGCGGCGCAGGACCCAGAGCCCGCCTCGTGCTGCCGGTTGCATGTTTCGGTCGTCCTTGCTCCAGAGGTCTTGCTGGAGGAACTGCCTTAGTTGTTGTATGCTTGCCATATCAATACATTGTATTATATATAAAGGAAAGCAGATGGTCTATAAGCCGGGTTTTGTAACCAGCCATGCTGGTCGCTTGCCATTTATCTACGACCGACGTCACCGTCGACCTCTATCGTTCTACCCTCCGACTCGGAAAGGGCTACCCTCAAGCGTCGGTTTACATGAACTTTCAACCTCCGGTGTGCACAGCACCAATGTTGCCATTGGCCTGGTGAGCCCTTACCTCACCTTCTCACCCTTACCCGGACGGAAAGGGAAGCCTTGAAGCTTCCTCACCGCTCAGGCGGTTGTTTTCTTCTGCACGTACTGACTCTCGCGAATCACTTCTATATTAGGAAGCGGAGTGCCCTTTGGTTGCCCGGACTTTCCTCTTGTGTGGTCTTTGTGACACACCAGCGGCAAGCCGACCATCTGCTTTCCGAGGGCAAAGTTACAAAAAAAAAGGATTAGGGACGGGGAAAACGGTGGTAAAGATTTTGTTTTCGCTTTCGTTAAAAAGGTTTTTGTATCGTTTAAGGAATGTAAAAGGGAAAGGCTGGGGTGTTAAATTCTTGGAAAAATGGTCAACTGGCGGTACAATGTATTGAACTTTGGCCGTAAATTTGTGTCACGATTACGTGGAAACAAAACATAGAACACAAAAAACACATACAATGAATCAGACAACAAAGAATTGGTTAGGCGTGGCTGCCCTGATTCTGGGAAGCAGCGCAGTGACGGGTGCCGTAATGCATGGCACAGAGAGAAGTGTGAGTCTGCCTGAGCCACAACAGGCATCTGTTTATCAGACAGCAGGTCTGGTTGACCTTACCCAGGCGGCCGAGAGTAGTGTAAACTCAGTGGTCTACATCAAGGTGACCATGAACGGGAAGACGCAAAGGGTGCAGGTGCAGGACCCCTTCAGCGACTTTTTCGGTGATTTCTTCGGCTTCGGCGGCCGCGGACAGCGTCAGCCCCAGGAGCGTGAGTATAAGACTCCCGATCAGCATGCGGCTGGAAGTGGTGTCATCATCAGTCAGGACGGCTACATCGTAACGAACAACCATGTGGTGGGTCAGGCTGACGAAATTATGGTGAAACTTAATGACAACAGGGAGTTCAAGGGACGCATTATCGGTTGCGATGAGACAACAGACCTTGCCTTAATAAAAATAGATGCCAAAGGCCTGCCTGCGATTAAGATAGGAAACAGTGATGACTTAAAGCTTGGCGAGTGGGTGCTTGCCGTAGGTAATCCTTTCAACCTGACTTCTACGGTGACTGCCGGAATCGTAAGCGCAAAGGCTCGCTCACTGGGTGCGAACGGTGTGGAAAGTTTCATACAGACTGATGCAGCAATCAATAGCGGCAACTCGGGTGGAGCATTGGTTAATGTGCGCGGTGAACTGGTAGGCATCAATGCCATGCTGTATAGCCAGACGGGGTCGTACAGCGGTTATGGTTTTGCCATCCCCACGAGCATCATGAACAAGGTGGTGGACGATTTGAAGATTTACGGTACCGTACAGCGTGCAGTACTTGGTGTTACGGGTAAGAACGTGACGGACTACATCGACCAGGAAAAGACGAAAGGTAATGACCTGGACTTGGGCGTAGTGAAAGGCGTTTGGATACAAGAGGTGTCCACCGAGAGTGCTGCCGAGGAGGCTGGCTTGCAAAAGGGTGATGTCTTGACAGGCATAGACGGAAAAGAAATTGCCAAGATGTCGGAACTGCAGGAGCAGATGGCTCAGCACAAACCTGGTGACAAGGTGACCATTACCTATGTGCGCAACAAAAAGTCGCATACCGAGACTATCACGCTGCGTAATGCACAGGGCAACACGAAGGTGCTGAAGGAAGTGGATTTGGACCAACTTGGCGTAAGCATGAAGGAACTGACGAGCGAAGAGATGAAGGAGATGGGCGTGCAATATGGTCTGAAGATAAGTGCTATCCGTAAGGGTAAGATGATGTCGGCAGGAGCATCTAAGGGAACCATCATTCTGCAGGTGAATGACAAGAAGATGACAACCGTTGACGAGTGGGAAGAGGCAGTGAAGTCTGCCAATCAAAGTTCCGACCGTACCTTGTGGATAAAAGCCATGACCCCAAGCGGAAGGAAAGTGTCGTATGTCATTGACCTGAATGAATAACGTCGGGACGGAAGGTAAACTACGTTTAAAATGAAGAAAATCGGGATTCCATGAAGGGGATTCCGATTTTTTTTCGTATCTTTGTCGGCCAAATATAGCGCACTGAAGAATGAGACAGCTAAAGATAACGAAAAGTATCACCAACCGTGAGAGTGCATCGCTGGACAAATATCTACAGGAGATAGGCCGCGAGGACTTGGTAACGGTGGAGGAAGAGGTGGAACTGGCACAGCGTATTCGTAAGGGTGACCGTGTGGCTCTGGAGAAGTTGACAAGGGCAAATCTGCGTTTTGTTGTGTCGGTAGCCAAGCAGTATCAGAACCAGGGACTTAGTCTGCCTGACCTCATCAACGAGGGAAACCTGGGACTGATAAAGGCTGCGGAGAAGTTTGATGAGACACGTGGCTTCAAGTTCATTTCGTATGCGGTGTGGTGGATACGTCAGAGCATTCTTCAGGCATTGGCTGAACAAAGCCGAATTGTAAGGCTCCCGTTAAACCAGGTCGGCTCTTTGAATAAGATAAGCAAGGCATACAGCAAGTTTGAACAGGAGAACGAGCGTAGGCCGAGCGTTGAGGAGCTGGCGGAAGAACTGGAGATTCCTGTCGACAAAATCAGTGACACCATGAAGGTGAGCGGCAGGCATGTGTCCGTTGATGCGCCTTTTGTTGAGGGTGAAGACAATAGCCTGCTGGATGTGTTGGTAAACGATGATTCGCCTATGGCAGACAGGAGTCTGGTGAATGAGTCGCTTGCCCGTGAGATAGATCGTGCGCTAAGTACGTTGAGTGAACGGGAAAAGGAAATCATCCAGATGTTCTTCGGTATTGGACGTCAGGAGATGACACTGGAGGAGATAGGAGACGAGTTCAATCTGACCCGGGAGCGTGTTCGCCAGATTAAGGAGAAAGCTATCCGTAGGTTGCGTAACAGCTCAAAGAGCAGGTTGCTGAAAACATATCTGGGCTGATGAAGAGGGTGTTTCTTTTTATTCTGTTGTCCGTAGCACTGAGTAATGCAAGGGCTTATGAACCATTGCAGCGCAAGGTCTACATGTTTGGCTTCGCCGCTTCGTTTACCGACTCAGTGGCATACATAACCGATGTGCAAGCCGTAGACATGGCTTACGTACACTACAATGGATTCTTGGCCGATCGTCCTTTGTATTCTGCACAACTTAATGTCTTCCTTCAGTCTCATCTCAAGCAGAAGGATATGACCTGTGTAATCTATTACGACAAGAGTAAGTCGAAAGTGGAGAAGAAGTACTTGAAAGTAAGGAAAAAGTACAGGGAGAAGCACAACATTATTCCCACTCCATTGGGACGTGACCAGTTTACGTTTAAGCGTGAGGAATGGGTTGACCCGGCTGTGACTGAGATGCCAGATGAACAGAAGGCTGAGCGGGGAGGCTCTAAGAAGAAATGAGGGTAAAGAACTATCGTGTGGGTGGCCATTGGGTGTGTATACAATTCGCGGATGCACATAATGATGAATCGCTTATCCGTTCTTTCGAACCCTTTTTGTTGGATGAGGCTCCTATAGGTGAAGAGCCACTGGTTACCGTAACAGTGGACGATTCGTTTTCCTTCAAGGAACATGGTGACGAGATAGGTCAGTTTGACAGTGGAGGGAATAATCACGGGGTTTATCAGACAGAAGATGGAGGATATCAGTTTGAAGTGAGTAATGGTGCGGGTGAGTTGTGCAGCGTGATGCAGAGCGACGCAGATTTTTCTCATTGTGTGGTATCACTTCGTGCGCAAGAGAAAAGGTTTCGTGCCTTTGGCTTTAATAATTGCCTGATGATGGCTTATGCCTTCTCTTCTGCCGGAAGGCAGACAGTTCTGCTGCATGCAAGTGTGATACGTAAGGATGGGAAAGGGTATTTGATGACTGCTCCGAGTGGGACGGGCAAGAGCACACACACGTGGCTATGGTATAAGAACATCCCTGGTTGCGACTTGATGAATGATGATAATCCTATCGTCAGAATCGTAGATGGGAGGCCTGTTGTATATGGTACCCCTTGGAGTGGGAAAACCCCCTGCTATCGTAATATCCAGGCTCCCGTGGGGGCAATGGTGCGCATCAAACAGGCCCCGAAGAACGAAATACGTCGGCTGAATCCGGTGCAATCGCTTGCTGTGCTCTTGCCTGCAGCCAGCAGCATGAAATGGGACAAACGCATTTATCATGGTATCTGCGATACGTTGACGGCAATAATTAGCAGCGTGGGTATCTTTGAGTTGTCTTGCCTGCCAGATGCCGATGCTGCGCGCTTATGTTATCAGACCGTGAGCCAATGAAGGAAATCTTGCGCAGACTGCTTCGCTTCTTAATGACTCCGATTCGCCGACGTTATCGTCAGCGTAACGGGATGGAGAATACGTGTCAGCGTAAGGAAATTCCAAACGAGATCTTGTTAGGGCTTGCCCGGGAAATGATAGAAGAGGGACACTCTGCAACCATAAGTGTAAAAGGCTACAGTATGCGTCCATTTCTGGAGAACCAGCGTGACAAAGTGAAGCTGGAACCTTGTATTGAGCTAAAGAAGTTGGATGCCGTCTTGGCAGAAATCTCTCCGGGTCACTATGTGCTACATCGTGTGATTGCTGTCAACGGACAGGATGTCACCTTGATGGGAGATGGCAACGTGCGTGGAACGGAACAATGTAGGATAAGCGATGTGGCTGGTGTAGTCACGGAGTATATACGGCCAAACCGCATAATAATGGCCTCTGACAAGAGGTTGATACGCAGAATAAGGATATGGCAAAGGCTTTTGCCCATTCGTCGTTATTTGTTGTTTGTATATAAAGCAGTAATATGAAAATAAAAGAAGGATTTGACATGCGTGATGTCTGTGGCGAGCATGTGATAGTAGCCACAGGGCGCAAGAATATTGATTTCAGCAAGGTTATCAGTATGAATGACAGTGCGGCACTGATGTGGCGCAGCGTTCAGGGACGTGAATTCTCAATAGAGGATTTGGTAAAGGTATTGGACGAAGAATACGAGGTGTCTCTTGAGGTTGCTCGCAAAGATGCTGAGGCAATTGTCGCTCAGTGGAAGGAGATAGGGCTTGTGGAGGATTAACTATTTCCTTCTTCTCCTTTTACGATGGGCAGATGCCAGTGGTATTTTACGGCCAGGATACGGATGCCGATAACAGTCACGCTGGAGAGTAATGCACTGATTTCCACTGTAAGGTGTGCGTAGTTACAAGTAGCATAGACTATACCTCCAACGACACAGGCCATAGCATAAATCTCTTTTCGGAAGATTAGGGGAACTTCGTTGATGAGTACGTCACGGATAATCCCACCAGCAGCTCCTGTCACGCACCCCATGGTGATGGCTGTCCAATACGGGAGTCCCATATTTAGTGTTTTCTCCATACCAATGACATTGAACAGGGCCAAGCCGATAGTGTCAAAGATGAACCATACGTTGTTCTGGCGGACAAGATATTTTCGGAATGCCATCACCCATAGTACGGCGAAGGCGCAGCAGATGAAATATATGGAGTTTGTCATCCAGAAGGGTTGCAGACCGAGCATCAAATCACGAATGGTACCACCGCCAATGGCTGTTGCCATTCCTACGATCCATGCGCCAAAGACATCGAAATGTTTGGCTGATGCAAGTCGGATGCCGGAAAGGGCAAAGGCAAAAGTTCCTATAAACTCAATCACGACAAAGGAGGTGGGAATGCGCAGTGCAGTACCCAACTCTTGTAATAACTCTATGAAGGCATTCCATCCGAGGTACATATTCTTCTTATCTTGTTTTTAGTGTCGTATAGCCAACCAGCCTGTCATATCTTCCCCCCTGAGGACGATAGTAGACGAGGATGGTGTATTCATTTTCCGCTTCATAGAAATCCCCGTCTGTCCATCGGGTTATTCCTTTGTATGTCCCCTCTTCGGGCTGACGATACTGATAGTTGTAGTATCCTTGTTTCAGATAGAGTGCAGCGGTATATTCTTTTGCTTCCTCATCCCACTGCATTTTGCATTGTTCGTCCCAACTGCCGTTGGTCCATAGCCCACAGACGTACACATTGTCATGCCCGGGCAAAGGTGCGTCGGCTTTTAATGTGAAGTGCACCCATAGATATTCCGATGTGATTTCCTCGTCGTCATACTCTGCATTACGAAGTATGCAAATGCCATTCTGGTCTTCGTCATAGACATAGTTACGCTCTGGACGGTCAGCATATAGGGTTGAATGATAATAGGGTGGAAACCATCGCAGGTTGTCGACGTTCAGGTTGGGCCTGTGCATGTCGATGGTCTCAAACTTACGAAACTCATTCCCAGCGGGGAAGATGAGTTCTTTGCGATGGGTGAATTCAATGCCATTCGCTTTTCGTATATTGGGCTCTAAGTCACGGACTGCATTATCCGTTCTTCGGTTTTGCATGACAACAGTATGTATCTCCCGGAGTGGGTCGATTACAGGCATTGCACCATAGCCGATAGAGTAGGTGAGTTGTTGGTGAGAATGGTTGAAGTCTATGTCGGTATTAGAGGACACCTGGGCTTGTATGCTCATACCGTTCTCCACGATACAGAACTCTGCCTTCAGCAATGGTTCTGGCTCATTGCCACTGTTGTATTCATCCTCGTCGTATACCTCAATTCGGTAATTGCCAGAGAGGCGAAGACGGATGTCTTCACTGGGGATTCGAAGTCGGTAGTGTGTGTAGAGCTGCGTAGTGTTGAAACTGATGTCATAGTCCTCTAAAGGCTGACCATTCAATCCTTCCAGATAGTCACTCTCAAACAAACTTTCTCCCTCGATGGCACTCCAATCATAGCTACAATGATAGATGTGGTAAATGAGCCGATTGTATTCGTGTCCCATTTCGTCGAAGTTCAGCTCAATGTACTGCCGACTCCCTAATTGGATGATGGGAGGGAGCAGTGGATTGTCGTCCACAACAAGTTGAACTGAGCGAATCCGTTCAGTCTGCCATATGTAGTTCTCTTGAGCTCGTGTGAGAACGCCCAAAAGCAGCAAGATGAGGGTTAGAATACTCTTTTTCAATGTGTCTTTTTTCAGTTATTGGTAACTCTTATGACTCGTATTCCCAATTGACTTGGATGCTTGCTCATATACTGGTACAGGGTCATGGGCTCCAAGACCACCTTCTTGTGTATCTGACTTGCGTTGAGAAGGTGTAATTTACCATCTTTACCCCATTTCGCAAATCCCAGGTGGCTGGTGTCTAAACCATTTTTTTTTGTTACAATGGCCAAAATGTCACCATCGTGTATGATACCTAGCGCTCCTTTCTTTCTTCCGTTCAGTTGGTCACGTGGTATATAACGCACGGTCACACCGCTGGCCTCCTTCTCGTATTGTCGTATTTGCTTCTGGGCAATGGAATCGCTCTTCATCATGGGATAAAGATGTGGATGTTGACTCATAAAATGCAAGTCAACGTGCTGTGTGGCTATAAAAGGTGGTTTGTCAGATGTTATCTCTTTAACGATACCTAATTGTTCGTTGCTCTTTATCCACTGGGTAAAGTAATGGTTTCTGGAGGCATATCCCTGTCGTTTCCCCATTCGATATCGAATCTTCGCCAGGTTTTGACAGTAGTCTTCGTATTTTGTGCTATGTTGATGGGTCGTCATTCCCAGTGCAACACATGTTTCAATGAGTGTTGTACAGTCAAGTTGACGTAGGTTCACGACCAACTGCTCAGTTTGGTTTATTTCCAACGTGGAGCCGACGTAAGGGGTTCCTTTCAGTTGCTCGGCGTAAAATAGTGGAAGACATATTCCTGTCGGTTGTTTTGCTCCTTTCTGCAATAGTGCGACCACTCTTGTACTGTCAGTCTGTGCATTCACACATAAAGTGACAAGCAAACCCCAGATAAAAAGAAGTCTTCTCATGCTTCCTGCCTTTTTATTGTTCCTTGTCTTCTTCGGGATTAATCAGATGGGAAATGTCAAAGATACCTTTGCGTTCTGCCCATCGCATCTCGCCGATGACCTTACTTTGTCTTCGAAGCATGCTTGGGGACGGATTCCCAGAGTCTCTTTTCAGCGGATTAGGTAGAGAGATGGCAATTAGTGCACAATGACGTCGTGACAGGTCTCTGGCCGTACAGCCGAAATGTTGCTGTGCCACAGCCTCTGCTCCATAGATGCCATCCCCCATTTCTATGCTATTCAGGTAGACCTCCATAATACGCCTTTTGCCCCATACGAGTTCAATGAGTGTGGTGAAGTATGCTTCCAAGCCTTTACGGAACCAACTGCGGCCAGGCCATAGAAAGACGTTCTTCGCGGTCTGTTGTGAGATGGTGCTGGCTCCTCGCTTGCTTTTCCCTTTTTCTCGCTCGGCCAGTGCATGACTAATCTGTTCGAAGTCGAATCCGCTGTGCTTCAAAAAGTTCGCGTCCTCAGTACACATCACAGCCTCACACAGAAAGGGCGATATTTCCTCTAATGGCACCCAATGGTGTTTCCAGCGTATTTCCTCGCCTCTACTGCTTTGTTGAATAGAGCGTATCGCCATCAACGGTGTGACATAGACGGGACACCATTTGTAGAGGAAAACAAAAAGGATTGAGCTCCCAAGGAACAGGAGCACAATCCATTTCAATAATTTCCAAACCTTTTTCAAGGCTTATTTCAGCGTGCCGGCGTTGGCTGCGGCAATCATCTCCTCGCTGGCGTACATGTACAACTCAACGCGGCGACTGGCAGCTTGGTTCTCGGTTCCGTCGGCATTGTAAATCAGGTAACCGGCATCCTCACCAAAGCCTGTGGTTGTCTTAATCTGACCGTCAGCAACACCGCACTGTTTCAGGTAGTTGGCAACTGCGCTGGCGCGATTCTTACTCAGCGTCAGGTTCGTGGCGTCACTACCATCGCTGCTGGCAAAGCCATAAATGTTTACGTCAACGTCGTTGTAAACGTTCAGAACATCGGTAGCAAACTTCTTCAATGTGCTCTGGGCTTTTGTGGTCAGGGTAGCCTTACCAGTGGCAAAAAGAATACCATTGTCGAAGGTAACCTTTACACCTTCCAAACCATTGGCATCGGTGTAGGTTTCGGTAGCAGCCAGGGCAGCAGCAGCAGCCTTAGCTTTGTCCATCTTCTTACCAATCAAAGCACCTGCGGTGGTACCTGCGGCAACACCTACGCCAGCACCGATAGCGGCACCCAGCTTAGCACCCTTCTTGCCATTTACCAGTGCACCGATAGCAGCACCGATACCAGTACCGGCAGCACCACCACCAGCGGCACCAATCATACTACCCTTAGCGGTGTTAGACATGCCACCGCAACCAGAAAGCAACATCGCAGCGCACAGAGCGATGCATGAAAACTTCATTCCTTTCATAAATTGTTTTATTTTTAATAAGTTTGTAATTAGGTTACTATCTTTGTTTTGCAAAGATACGATAAATTAATGAAATAAGAACATCGAATGATGAAAAAAAAGTTTTTGGCTTTTCCCTTTAACAGTTATTATATATAAATAGGTGAAAAAGGTTCCAAAAGTGTGAAATTCTTCGTATCTTTGCAGCATAAACAATTATAGTATAACAAAGAAGATATGGCAAAAGAACTGGAATTCCTTACCAAAAGGAGTGAGGACTACTCGAAATGGTATAATGAACTTGTTGTAAAAGCCGATTTGGCAGAGCAGAGCGATGTGCGTGGTTGTATGGTGATAAAGCCCTATGGCTATGCTATTTGGGAGAAGATGCAACGTATTCTGGATGATATGTTCAAGGAGACAGGTGTACAGAATGCTTATTTCCCTCTTCTTATCCCCAAGAGTTTTCTGAGCAAAGAGGCTGAGCATGTGGAGGGCTTTGCCAAGGAGTGTGCAGTAGTGACACACTATCGGTTGAAAACAAATGATACACACGACGGTGTAGTGGTCGACCCTGCCGCCAAGCTGGAGGAGGAGTTAATCATACGTCCCACGAGTGAGACCATCATCTGGAATACCTATAAGAATTGGATACAGTCGTATCGTGACCTGCCTATTCTTTGCAATCAGTGGTGTAATGTAATGCGTTGGGAGATGCGTACCCGTCTTTTCCTGCGAACGAGTGAATTTTTGTGGCAGGAAGGACATACAGCCCATGCTACACGTGAGGAAGCTGAGGAGCGTACGCGTCAGATGATTCGGGTATATGCTGATTTCGCCGAACGCTATATGGCTGTGCCAGTGATACAGGGCGTAAAGAGTGAAACTGAACGTTTTGCCGGTGCATTGGATACGTACACCATAGAGGCCATGATGCAGGATGGTAAGGCATTGCAGAGCGGTACGAGTCATTTCTTGGGACAGAACTTCGGCAAGGCTTTCGACGTCCAGTTCTTAAACAAAGAAAACAAACCAGAATATGCATGGGCCACCAGTTGGGGTGTAAGTACGCGCCTAATGGGAGCTCTTATCATGACCCACTCCGACGACAATGGTCTTGTCCTTCCTCCCGCCTTGGCTCCCATCCAGGTGGTAATTATTCCAATAGGAAAGCCTGACCAGATGTCGATGTTGGATGAAAAGGCTGATGCTATTGTCAGGGAGTTGAAGGCATTGGGCATAAGCGTGAAGTACGACAACTCAGACAACCGTCGTGCGGGCTTTAAGTTTGCCGACTATGAGTTAAGAGGTGTACCCGTACGTCTGGTGCTTGGTGCCCGTGACTTGGAGAAGGGACTCATTGAGGTTATGCGCCGTGATACGTTAGAGAAGGAGAATGTTGTCATAGAAGGTATCGGGCAGTATGTGAAGAACCTGTTAGATGACATTCAGGCCAATATCTATAAGAAGGCAAAGGATTTCCGTGATGCTCATATCTACGAATGTGAGAATTACGAGGAATTCAAGGAACGTGTGAAAGACGGTGGATTCTTCCTTTGCCATTGGGATGGTACGGCTGAGACCGAGGCACAGATAAAGGAGGAGACACAGGCCACCATCCGTTGTGTGCCTTTTGGCGTGGAGCAGACTCCTGGCGTTGACATGGTTAGCGGGAAGCCAGCCGTGGCTCGTGTGTTGATTGCCAGAAGTTACTAATCGCATTTGCCAAACGGGTAGAGAGAAGCTGATGAGAAGCGAGGAGTCTTTAAGGAACGGAAGAGGGCATGGCGCATCATGGATTCCATCCCTCTTCGGAGCCGAAGAGATTCCTGCTGCCATCGTTACCTATGTGTCGTTGCTTATGTTTTTGCAAGCTGACACGTCTCCTGCATTGTCCACATTATATTGCGGTTGCCTTTTCCTTCCCTGGGTGCTGAAAAGTTTCTATCGCGAGCGTGTGAGACGTATTGGGCATTTCCGGCGTCAAATTCAGTGGACAGAATTGGCGATGGTAATGACATTGGTCAGCATCGCCTTGGTATTTGCACGTTACACTATTGCCGGTGAGTGGTTGTTCCTTTCCTTGTTCGTACTCTCTTTCCTTACAGCATGGCACGAACTTGCGGCTCGAATGTACTACGAACGTATGCTCTACCCTGAGGAGCAACGTTTGTGGAATGGGCCTAAAATGTTCTTCTCACAGGTAGCCGTTGTGTTCACTTATGGTTTGGTCATAATGTTGGTAGGTGCTTTGCAGGTAATATATCGCCGGATGTCCATGGCATGGAGTGAAGGCTGTTATATCGTGGCTGGTGTGTTTCTTCTGTTTGCCGTCTATCACATTGTTGTACTTCGACGTCCGCGTGTGGGCGATGCCCATTACCCGGGAAGTACGTTCGGTGCTGTCAAGGCCGAGGTGAGAGCTTTGGAACGAATACGCCAGAAAAAGCATTGGCTGCTTGCGGTTGTCATGCTTGTCATGGCGTTGCTCCCCCAGGGACTGATGTTTTATACCCGGGTCATTTTCCTGTTGACACCGGCATTGGAAGGAGGGCTGGGTTGTACAATTCAGGACGTGGCCTTTGCTCAAGGAACGGTAGGTGTTATTGGCTTTTCCGTCGGAATCGCTCTGGGACGTCAGCTGACCGGTTGGCTGTCATCAGAGCGTGTGTTTTGGTGGCTGACCATACCATTGGGTCTGAGCCCATGCGTATATGTAGCTCTTACATTTGCCCCACCTTCCTCACTATGGTTGTTGTCTTTAGCCACATTCCATGCACAGTTCCTTTTTGGCTTTGGCTTGCCCATATGTAATCATTTCGTGCGTTACATTAGTGGAGAGCGCTATCGCAACACAATAAACTATTTGTATATTCCTCTCGTGGCTCTATCATTGGTGGTTCCCATTTCTCTCAGTGGTTGGCTCATTGGCATTTTAGGCTTTCGCTTGTTCTTCATAGTGGATGCTGCTCTTGCTCCTGTAGCGTGGATGCTTTTGTATGTGACACGGGTGGACAAAAAATTGAAAACCAATGACGTTAAAACCATTTAGTTGGGTTCCCACACTTTATCTGGGAGAAGCCTTGCCGTTTTCGGCTGTGATGCTCATTTCTGTCATCATGTTCAAAGAATTTGGACTGACAGATGGTGAAATAACCCTCTACACAGGCTGGATGGGGCTTCCGTGGGTTATTAAACCGATATGGAGTACGATCGTGGATAACTTGAAAACGAAGCGGTGGTGGATAGTATCTATGGAATTCTTTCTTGGGATAAGCCTGGCCTTGGTCGCATTCACCATACCTACGCGTTTCTGGCTACAAGGGACGCTGGCTCTTTTCATGCTGATAGCTTTTTCCAGTGCCACACACGATATATCGGCTGATGGGTTCTATATTCTCGGTTTGGCAGAGAAGGATCAAGAATGGTATGTTGGAGTACGCAATACGTTCTATCGTATAGGTATGGTGCTTGGTCAAGGCGGACTTGTCATGCTTCAGGGTGCCTTGGTTAGCGGTCTCTTGGGGAATGAGGAGATGTCGCGTGCAGTCTCGTGGGCGATTGTGTTTGGCATCATCGCGATTCTAATGACCTTGTTGGCCATATACCATAATGTCGTTCTTCCCAGGGTAGAACAGTCTGTTCACAATAGTTTCAACCTAAGGGAACAGTTAGTGGAACTATGGAACACCGTGAAGCTGTTTGCTACCAAGCCGCACGTTGTCAGTGCGTTGTGTTTCATCCTGTTGTTTCGTCTGCCTGAGGGCTTGTTGACTAAGGTCGTACCTCTTTTCCTGACTCGGGAGACCTCTGAAGGAGGATTGGCCATGAGCAATATGGATTTTGGCTTCATCTACGGCACGCTGGGAGTTATGGGTCTGCTCTTGGGAGGAATCATCGGAGGATGGGCAGTCTCCCGATGGGGGCTCAAGAAGTGTCTGTGGCCTTTGGTACTATGTATCACCCTGCCTGATTTGGTGTATGTCTATCTGAGTTATCTTCCCACGTCGTCCCTTACCCTTATTGGAGTGTGCGTCTGTTTGGAGCAGATTGGATACGGACTTGGTTTTGCTGCATATACGCTGTTTCTTGTGACATTCTCACGCGGTGAGCGCAGCACGGCTGTATTCTCCATCTGTACGGCAGGACAGTATTTGGGTGGAGTGATGTTGCCAGGCATGGTGAGCGGGCTCATCTCCGAGGATGTTGGTTATCGTTCTTTCTTCTTGATAGTTATGCTCTGTTGCTTGGTTACTTTTGCCGTAACAACGTGGGTACATATCCAAGAGGATGAATAAGCACTCCTGACTTCGTCAACGATTCCCTCTGTCTTACTCCAGCCCCCGATGCCTGTTCATCAAGGGTCCGATGCCTATTCATCCAACGTCCGATGTCTAATCATCGGAGTCCCGATGACTGAAGGATTTCGGGGTAACGATTTTGGCAAAAAGAGAATATGAATCACCCGATTTCGGCAATATCCCTCACATCCCTCACCCATCCCTCACCTCCTCGGAGTCCGATAAACACTGGGCTGGTGACAGATGTGTGGGATGTGAGGGATGTTTTTTCTGGTTTAACAAACTTTATCCATGCAAGAGTGTTGCTAAGCCGCCCTGAGGCCAGTCTTCGCAGCGATTACAGAAATTCCCACGGTGTTGTTTCATACATCGTATTGCATTGCTCCTCGAGGTCGGTTTTCCCACTTCGGGGAGGTAAAAAAGACCGCCACTAACTTCACAGTCCGTGGCGGAAAGGTATAATTAAAGCTATGAGTTTGGAGTTATGTTCGTTTATAAACTCCAAATAAGGTACAACGCTGCAAAGATAGTCATTCCTTGTAAACAATACAAACAAAAAACTACGGAACCGTCGCTTTACTCGACGATTCCGTGTTTTTCCCCGTTTTTAGTTTCTTACTATCTTCTTGCCTTCTTTTATGTATATGCCTTTGGCTGCTTTGTCATCGGCCACTTTGCGTCCGCTCAGGTCGTACAGGGCACTGGAAAGCGTGTGCTTACTTTCTGTCAGGGACCCTATGGTGTTTGCGTCAACGGTCAGTGTAACCACGTTACTTTCGCTGCTTGCCTTTTGGGCTGTCCCGCTGTACAGCGCCTTGTAGTCGTGGGTACCCGAGTTAAACTCTTTGTTCAGATGGTAGACAGCCGTTCCGTCGTTGCCCACGGCCATGTTTCCGATTACTTCACCGTCGCACAGCAGTTGCACGTAGCCCTGGTATTCGTCAACGTCGCTCACGGTGGCGGTCAGCACCATCTCTTCGAGATTTCCCTCCAGCGATACGCTGGTTGAGGTGTTACGTTCGGGTATCAGTCGGTAGAGTTTAGCCCCGTGGCTGGGTACCTTGGCAAAGATGCTACCCTTTACGTTACCTTCTGTCTTCTTCTCCCAGCAGTCATAGACTTCTATTTCCTGGTCATTGTCGTAGCCGAACTGGGTGAGGTCTACGCTGTAGCCGCTCTGCTTGCTGACGTAGAAGATGAACTCCATGGTAGTTCCGCTTGCGCCCGGGTTGTCGGTGTCGCAGCTGCTGTCGTAGCCACATAGGGCACGGAACGTCTTGTACTGGTGACCTTCGGGCAGGTTGTATATGAGCGTACACTCGGCATTCATGCCCAATCCGGTGTCATAGCTTACTCCCTCTATCTTCAGCGTGCCGTTCTCCACGTTCTTGTTGGTGTGCAGGTTACTCCACTGGCTGGTGTAGCTGGCCGGGGAGAGTGTGGTGAGCGATACCTCGTTGCCGTCACCGTCAATGAGTACGGGATTAACGAGGTTGGCTCGGTCGTAGGAGAATCCGTCACCGTAATTGCTGACGAATATCTTTAGTTGCTCAGCGTTCGTGATGTCACATTCCAGCGTACACGACTTCCTCCCCGTTCGGCTGATGAGGCCTGAACGTGCGGCTGCATCGTCTCCTTCGGTGGTCAGCGGATTCTGGTCGAACACCATGAAGCAAATGCTCGTCGTAGCTCCCGTTTGGTTGATGCCACTGTCGTCTGCCGCAGCCATGGCGCGAAATCGAACCACGTCCATTTCCTCAGGAATCGTGAAGAAGAGCACGGCATTGGCATCGGTGCTGAATCCACGGTCGTAGGTCGTGCCCATGACGGTCATCTTTCCGCCATTTTCGACGTTCTTGTTCTCGTATACCCGATTGAAGTAAGAGTCCGTATAGGTGCGTGTCAGATAGGTGCCTGTCAACTCCACTTCCGTACCGTCGCGCAGCACGAGGGTGGGATTTATCCAGTCGGCGTGGTCGTAGTTGTAGTTGTCACCGCCGTCGTCCACTACCAGAACCAGTGTCTTGCTGCCCTCTGGCCACTCGATGTCCACGTCTACGGCATGTCCGTCTGTTGTGTAGGCCACGTTTTCACTCTTGTAGAGGGCCTTGTTGTCAAACACCCATCGTGTGTCGTCGTCCTGAAACATCGCCAGGTAGCGATAGCCAGAGGCCGGGTCTACGCTGGTCCACACGATTTGGCCGCTTCCGTCATTCATTACTTGGCGCGCTCCCTGTCCGTAGCTGTTCATGCGCAGCATGTCTTCGTTCGTCAGCAGGGAGAGGGTGAAATCGTCGTTCTTCGTCATCTCGCCTCCCATGATGAGTGGGCTATGGCAAATGCCCCACAGCGTCATCATGCTCCTCTGCTCGTCTTGGGTCAGGTTTGTCCATCGGCCGTTCTGTGCACCCGTGTAGCCTGCGTCTGCAATGGTCATGGCTATCTGTCCTATGGGCAGCATGTCGCAGTCGGCATAGTTGCCGTTCTGGTGGTGTTGGCTCCAGAAGGCAGCCTCACCGAATACGTCGGAGACGTTTGACCAGTTGTCCCACAGGTCGTCCATCATGCGCCACTGGTTGGCCAGTCGGTTGCAGTCGTCCACGTAGGCATACTGCGTTTTACCTGGCGATATGCTCAGCACAATGGGCCGTCCGCATTGGTCGATGGCATTGCGCAACATCTGTATTTCGTCCGTGTAGAAGGGACGTGAAAGGTCGTCCACCTTGATGAAGTCCACGCCCCACTCGGCATAGAGGTCGATAATGCTGTTGTAGTAGAGCTGGCCGTAGGCGTTGTTCTGTACCGTAAGGTTGTCCTTCAGCCAGGTACAGGCCGGTGTGGTGTTGGCATACACTTGGCTCCATGGTGTGTCCTCGCTGCCCTTAAGTTTATAGCTTGAGCCCACGACGCTTTTGGGTACGCCACGCATGATGTGGATACCAAACTTCAGCCCCATGGCGTGTATCTCGTCGGCCATGGCCTTGAAACCGCTCGGGAAGCGGGTGGGCGAGGGCAGGTAGCGTCCGTATTCGTCCAGCACGTAGTCCTGTGTGCCGTTCTGGTTGTAGTTGCCACCACCCAGCGAGGGATGGTTGCAGTACCAGCGGATGTCCACCACCACGTACTCGTAGCCGTAGGCTTTCAGGTTGTCGCGCATGTAGCGTGCGTTCTGCATCACTTCGTTCTCGGTCACGCTGCTGTAGTAGCAGTCCCATGAGTTCCAGCCTCGAGGTGGTGTGGGTGCCCAGCGGCGGAAGTTCTCTTCCGTTCCGTCCTGACCCATGACGGTGAGGGTGGAGAGTAGTAGCATGATGAGGGTCAGCATTCTGGTTTTCATAGTTTCTTCTATAATAATATTATTAATAATAAGGTATTATTGCGGTCTAAGGGTGGCTATCAGGAAGCAATGGTCACTGGCCATCTTTTCCTTGTCCACGGGGAGTATGGTGGTCGAGAGCACGTCGATGTTCCGGCTCGTCAGTATAAAGTCGATTTTCTCCCTCTCTCCCTCGGGGACGCGGTTGAAATCGTGCCAAGTGTAGTCGACACCGTAGTGATGCGATGTCTGTTTGAATGTGTCGGCCAGTGGTAGCTGAGTGTCATTGGTTAGCTGCTGGTATGCGTCATCTCTTTCACTCACGTTCAGGTCTCCGGTCACGACGACGCTCTCTCCTTCATGGACTATCTTCTTCAGCCGTTGCAGGATGAGCTCGGCACTTCTCCGTCGGGCCGTCTGTCCCACGTGGTCCATGTGGGTGTTGAGCAGGAGCAGTGTCTTCCCGTTTCTTCGGTTGCGCAGCCTGGCCCATGTGGCCATGCGTGTGCAGGCCGCGTCCCAACCCATGGAGCCTGCAACCTCAGGGGTTTCGCTTAGCCAGAAGTGTCCCGATTCTATCAGTTCGAAGAGCGATGTCTTGTACCACAGGGCGGCATACTCTCCCTTCTTCTTTCCGTCTTCTCGTCCCACGCCTATCAGGGTATACTCGGGCAGCATTCTCTTGAGGTCCTCGGCCTGATGGTGCAGCACCTCCTGCATGCCGATAATGTCGGGCATGTTCTCCCTCACGTAGTCGGTCACGCGTGTTTTCCTTTCGTCCCATCCCAGTCCCTTCTTGCGGTCGTCCTTGTTGTCGTAGCGTATGTTCATGGTGGCGCAAGTGAAAGGGCAGTTTCTGATGACTTCGTAGGCTGCCTTGGCCATGATGGTATGCCCCTCTGCGTTGGGATGTATGGCATCGGGCAGCAGTTCCATCCTCTGTGCCAAGGGGGAGTAGAAGTCTATGAGTTCACACCCGTTTTTCTTTGCTACACGGTCGATGGAATCCCTGATTTCTTGGTGCCACTCTTTCACTCCCTTGTCGTATCGGCGGTGTTTGGGGGTGAGGGGCGTTATGCGTGCGACCATCACTCTACACTTGGGGTTCACCTTACGCAAGGAGTCGATGAGTGCCGAGTAGTCGCTCACGAATTCGCCGCGGTGTAGCGGCCACGCCTGTTCGTCGGTGTCGTTCACTCCGAGGTGCACGATGGCGATGTCGGCTCCGTAAGCCAGGGCATCCTTGAATTCCCTCTGCAGCATGTAGGGCAGTGGTCCCTGGTTCAGTAGCGTGGCACTTGGTCTCCCAAACTGTCTCACTTCGTATTCCTCGCCCAACAGACGTTGTAGCTGAGCAGGATAGCCCTCTCGCTCTGGATGCTCAAGTCCTGTGCCATAGGTGATGCTGTTGCCTATGCAACTCACTCTCACCCTCTTTCCCTGTGTGCCGAGGCACAGCATACAGGTCAGCAGAATGCATAAAATCCTCTTCATAAGGGCAAAGATACGAAGAAAATCCCTATCTTTGTCACAGCAAAGCAGAAAAAAGTAACAGATATGGCAGAGGAACTGCACATTTCCACTGGCAGCAAGGAACAGCAATACGCCGAACTGCTGCCCCAGATAGAGGCTGTCCTGCAAGATGAGACTGACCTGATAGCTAACATGGCCAACGTGGCCGCCATGCTATGGGAGACGTTCCACTGGTGGTGGACAGGCTTCTATCGTGTCCAGGGTGACGAGCTCGTGTTGGGCCCCTTCCAAGGGCCTATGGCCTGTACGCGCATACGCAAGGGTAGGGGGGTATGTGGCACGTGTTGGCAGGAAAACCGTACTCAGCTCGTTCCCGATGTCGGCCAGTTCCCCGGCCATATTGCCTGCTCCTCGGCCTCACGCAGCGAGATAGTCGTTCCCGTGCGCAATGCCCAAGGCGACGTCGTTGCTGTGCTCGACATTGACAGCAATCGTCTCTCTGCCTTCGACGATACCGACCGCCTGTGGCTGGAACGTATCGCAGGGCTTTTTGTGAAGTTCTAATTGATGACGCGCTTCCTGCCGTTCACGATGTAGATACCCCTCTTCAATATACCATTTACGATTCGGCGACCGCTCAGGTCGTAGATGGCATCCGTCTGCGTGCCGTGCTGACGTGCATCGTCGGCAAGCGTTGGGGAGATGGAGGTGGCAGTCAGTTGATAGACGCGTACCCAGTCGAAGCGCGTCTCGTAGGTGAAGTCGGGGTCTTGTACCGCTGCCCATGAGCCGTTGCCCACGCTTTGGTTCAGGATGAGGTAGAACGCCTTGTCGAAGGGCCACTGGCCTTGGGAGAGGATGTTGCTGTCGTCGCTCTTCTTGTAGGAGAACACTTGCCGTTCATCGACATACCAACGCAGTTCCTCGCTGTCCCACTCCAGGGCATAGATGTGCCAGTCCTCTACGTTCAGCCACTCGTTGGCGGAGGACTGCGGCGCGTTGGTCTTGCCCAGCGTGTAGGTCCAGTTGCTGTGTACGGTGTGCCACGCGCGGTCCTGGCTGTCGATGGTCTCGAAGATGTCTATCTCGCCGCACGTGGGCCAGCCGCCAGTACGGTTCTCGGGCATCATCCACAGGGCGGGGAAGTTGCCGCTGTGCTTGATGGTCTTCAGTCTGGCCTCCACGCGTCCGTACTGGAAGTTGTATTTCCCTCGGCTCTCTATGGCACCTGAAATCATGTCCGTGCTGCCCTCGCTGCGGTTGGGGTCGGGCAGGCAGCGTGTGACGAGGCATCCGTCCTCGATGAAGGCCACGAGGGGCGAGTCGGTGATGTAGCGTGCCCATGCCGAACTGCCCTTGGTGCTGCACGTCCACTTCTCGCTGTCGGGCAGGGATCCGTCGGCTTGGTTGAACTCGTCGGAGAAGACCAGTTGCCACGTATTTTCGTCTGTTCCTTCCTTGCTTACTTGCAGACTTACGTCCACCACCACACCGCCGTTTGTCACCAGTTCGTTTCCTGCTTTGGTGGAGCCTGCGGGGTCGATGCAGTCCCAGTCGAGTTTGAAGCGCATGCGGTACGTTCCCTCTGCCATGTCCTCGGGGATGGTGAAGGCGGGCATCTCGGCGGTGTTGCCGTTGGCGAGCGTGGCCCCTGCGCTGTTGTGGCCTTGGTAGTAGGAGTAGGAGACGAGGTCGTTGTCGTCGCCGAGCGTGCCGTCCTCGTTAGGCTCGCTGACGTCGAACTGCCCGTCCTGTCCGAAGTCGATGTAGAGGTAGGCATTCATCCATGCCCCGTTGTAGCCCATCGAGGGTTTCACCCGTTGCCCGGGACGGACGGTGAGCGTCTGCTCCGTCATCTCGTTGTACACTTTCTCCGCGTCCGCCACGGCAATGGTCTGTGCATTGAGCGACACGCTGCTGACGCGCCGCGAGGCGTGCGTCACCGCCTGGTCGGTGGGGAAACTTACGGGATAGTCCTGGGCCTTCGTCCCTGTGGCGCAGAGGGCAATGATGGCCATGATAGTCTTTCTGAGCATGGTTCTTTTCGTTTTCTTGGGGCGAAGATAAGACAAATTCCCGACATGCACAAATAATGTGGCACCGAAGATGCGCCTTCGCCGCGGAAAAGTACAATTATATTTGCAATTGTCCTTGCATATTCGTAACTTTGCTCCCATGATTAGGAGAAAGGGCATGTATGTATATAATAATGTAAGGAAGGCAACCGCGCAGGCGGTGAGCCTGCGTACTCTCTCTCTCTCTCTCTCTCTGTAAATACTGGGCTGAACGATATATGGAGGCTGTCGGCGCATGGGCGCTTGGCGGCCTTCCTTGTGTGCATATATAAAATAATGTATAACTAATAACCAAGAACTATGAGGAGATTTATTCTTTCCATCGCAATGCTGGCGATGACGGCAGGCAGCGCATGGGCGCAGACCTACAACCAGCGGTTCGACACGGACCGCGACGGCAAAGTGAGCCTTTCCGATGTCACTTACCTGGTGGACTATCTGCTGGGGAAGGTCGACCCGTACGAGTATGTCGATCTCGGCCTGCCCAGCGGGACGCTGTGGGCCACGTGCAACGTGGGGGCCGAGAGTCCCGAGGAGTACGGCGACTACTTCGCTTGGGGCGAGACCGAGAAGAAGAGCAACTACGACTGGAGCACCTACGCCCACTGCAACGGCTCATCATCTACGCTGACGAAGTACTGCCAGGACAGCAGTTACGGCTACAACGGCTTCACGGACACTTTGACAGAACTGGAGCCCGAGGACGACGCAGCGTATGTGAACTGGGGAAGCGAGTGGCGTATGCCCACCAAGACTCAGCAGGATGAACTCCGCACGGAGTGTACCTGGACGTGGACAACGCAGAACGGCGTGAACGGTCGTCTTGTGACAGGCCCGAATGGGAACTCCATTTTCCTGCCCGCTGCGGGGTGTCGCTACGAGTCGTCGCTCTACCGCGCAGGTTCCGACGGCTACTACTGGTCGCGCACGCTCGGCACGAGCGACCCGAACAACGCGTACTTCCTGTACTTCTACAGCGGCAATGTGTATTGGGGCTACGACTACCGTTACGGCGGTCGGAGCGTACGCCCCGTGCGAAACCAATAAAATGTAAAGAACGGGGCAATGCGTCCCCGAGTGATAATCAACCATAATTTATCAACCCCAAAAACCAACTTGTTATGGCTATATTCTATAACAAAACGCAACGCCCCGTGAATCCGGGCGACGCAGAGAGTGCAAAGAAGTGGTACCCACGAGTGAAGACCCTGAGCCTGGCCTCGGAGAAGGAGGTGGCGCGCATGATTTCGGACGAGACCACCCTGAACCCGAAGGAGGCCGAGATGGCGCTGGCGCAGATGTCGAAGGTGGCGCTCATCCTGCTGAAGTCGGGCCGCTCGGTGCGCCTGGGCGACTGGGGCAGCATCTCGGTGACGGTCTCTGCCAAGGGCGCCGACACGGAGGAGGATTGCGGGCCGAAGAACATCACGAAGGTGGTGCCCCACATGAAGTTCTCGAAGGAGTTCCTGGCCTCGCTGCAGCAGGCCTCCTTCCAGAGCGTGGAGACGATGGAGAAAATCACGCGCCCCTCGTCCACACAGCCCTCGACGGGCGGCGGAGACGACGACCCGGGTGTGACGGAGTAAAGGGTCTGTATATCAAGGTTTTGTATATTGCACCATCGGCATGATGCCGATGGTGTTTTTTTGCGACCGCGGTCCCCCTCCGTGACGACTATTAGTAGAGGTTTGGCTCGACTATTAGTAGAGGTTTGGCTCGACTATTAGTAGAGATTTCGCTCGACTATTAGTCGTTATTCGTGCGGACTATTAGTCGTCATTCGGCTCTTGTAGGGACGCGACGTGTGCATATACGAAAAAGGGCCACCCCAGTCGGGGCAGCCCTGTCATAACGACCATAATTCAATGACCTAATGGTCAATGTTCAATGTTCAATGGTTCAATGCCAAATCGACATTCACGGCGCAAGCCACGGAGCAGCCCACCATGGGGTTGTTGCCGATGCCCAGGAAGCCCATCATCTCAACGTGAGCGGGCACTGAGCTGGAACCTGCGAACTGAGCGTCGCTGTGCATGCGGCCCAGCGTGTCGGTCATACCATAGGAAGCGGGACCTGCAGCCATGTTATCGGGGTGCAGGGTGCGACCCGTACCACCACCGCTGGCTACCGAGAAGTAGGGCTTGCCGGCGCGGATGCGCTCCTTCTTGTATGTTCCGGCTACGGGGTGCTGGAAGCGAGTGGGGTTGGTGGAGTTACCCGTGATGCTCACGTCAACATCCTCTTTCCACAGGATAGCCACGCCCTCGCGTACGTCGTCGGCACCATAGCAGTTCACGGCAGCGCGAGGACCCTTGGAGTAGGCGATGCGCTTTACTTCCTTCAGTTCGCCCGTGAAGTAGTCAAACTGTGTCTGCACGTATGTGAAGCCGTTGATGCGGCTGATAATCATGGCGGCGTCCTTGCCCAGACCGTTCAGGATGCAGCGCAGGGGCTTGTCGGCTGGTCTCGACTTGTTGGCCATCTGAGCAATCTTGATAGCGCCCTCAGCAGCAGCGAAGCTCTCGTGGCCGGCCAGGAAGGCGAAGC
>ERZ842401.1514-NODE-1514-length-33046-cov-5.348156_pt1 | contig 33046 bp, 34 predicted proteins | sample MGYA00521270_ERZ842401 | MGnify/ENA primary metagenome ERZ842401 (study PRJEB31892, sample SAMEA3878208) | bioreactor metagenome | biome: Moose rumen | place: Sweden | collected 2011-10 | study: EMG produced TPA metagenomics assembly of the PRJEB12797 data set...
TCCTCGCGAAAAAGATGCCCCCAGAACGCCTCGGTCGCCGCAAGCGCTCGAGCATCGCCCGTAAGGCGATGATAGGCGGCAACCCCCTCGAAGAAGCTCTGCAGTTCGTATGCCTTCGAGAGAAGCATGGGCTTGTAGAACCACGACACCACGGGACGGTCGGAGAGCGCGTCGTAGATGAGGTTCGCCGTCGGCTTCTGCCCTTCGCGCACGTCGGTAACCTTCACGATGTAGTCGGCAAGCGCCTTGTACTCCGGCTTCGGCACCTCAATGTACAGCTCGACCAGCGGACGGAGGATGGACATCGACGAAATGCCTGCCCACGAACCAGTCTTGTCGATCGTCACGTTCATGCGCTTCATCTGGGAGATGAGCTGGTCCATCATCTTCTCTGCGGCTTTCAGGCACTTCTTGTCGCCCGTCGCGCGGTAAAGCTCCACGAGCGCCCACATCGTGTATTTCTGGCCCCAGATGTTGAAGCACCAGTGCTTCTCGTAGTCGGGCGAATCGGGATTTGCACGCAGCAAATCCTGATTCGCGTACGTGGAGAGATAGCCGTCGGGATGTTGGTAGGTGTCGATAAGATGGTGCGCCTTCTTCACGCACCAGGCGGCGAGCTTCGCGTCTCGCGTGTAGCGTATCGCCCCTGCATAGCAGAGCATCGTCTTGCCCCAGTATTCGCCCTGCCAGCCGCAGTAGCCCCTGTCGGGATCAGAGTCGTCCCAATGCGTCGCGAAGGCGTTCTCCGCCTCGTCGTACACGGGACCCTGCGCGTATTCGGAGAACACACGGCGGTTCAGCGACGACTGGAAGAGCTCTCCTGGGCGTCCAAGCACCTTGACGTCGCCGGGCGCGGCAGGCGTCAGCGCATCGCCGAAAAGCGTCGCGCTTGCAAACGTCAGCGCAAGAAACAGCTTAACCCGCCCAATTCCGACACAGATCATGTGGTACGCTCCGTTCTGCATGTTGGCACATCATCCAAGAAAGACTTGTCAACGAAGTCGAGGTTGCTCGAGACCGTCTTGAGCGCATAGTACGACGGATCGAACGGAACGTGCGAAAGCCGCAGCACCGCGGCGATAAAAGACGAGAGCCGCCCGATACAAACCCCAAGCCACATCGGCAGGCACAGCGTGCGGAACTTGCGCCTTGGGAAAAGCCGCGCCGCCGTCTCGCGGTAAAACTCCTCAGCCGTTACCCTCCGCGAGTCGATTACCGTCACGCCGTCGCCGTCCCAGCGGCTCGTGGTCGCCGCGAGATACGCGGCCTCCGCCACGCGCCGGACGTCGGCAAGCGGCCAGCGGTTGCGTCCGCGCCACTTGCCGAAATGGACTATGAACGGCGAAGAGCGAAGGAAGTCGGCGACGCGCCGCTCAAGCGTCTCGTCGCCAGGCCCCCAAACCGCCGCAGGGCGCACGCACGTGAAGCGCTCTGGCGGGAGATTGCCCTTCAGCCATAGCTCCGCCTTTATCTTGTAGCGCGGGTACGGGTTGCGGAGGTTGTCGTCGAACCTGAGGGCCGAAACGTCCTCGCCCGAAAAATCGCGTATGCCGTAGACGTCGGCTGTCGAAATGAAGACGAACTTCCTCTTCGCCAGCGGCGCAAGCGTGACGACGGGCTCGTAGTTGAGCTTCCTGAAGAGGGAATCCGGCCCTACGTCGGAGGCAAGCGCCGCGGCGTGCACTATCACGTCGGGAGCAAGTGCCGCGACCAGCCGTCGTAGTCCGCCTAAGTCGGAGATATCGCCTGTCACATATTCCGCACCCGGAGTTGGATCCTTGGGCTGGCGGCGGTGCACAAGCCCCGTCACCTTCCATCCCGCGGCGGCAAAGCGACGCGCCACATGGCCGCCGATAAAGCCGCCAGCGCCAGTCACGAGAACGCGACCCGGGCACTCGCTCACGCGGGGAAGTCCTTCATTACGCCAGCGATTACGTCCATCGCCTCGTCAAGCTGCGTCTCCGTGTGGGAAGCCATGTAACTTGTGCGGAGCAAGGCCTCGCCTTCGGGAGTCGCGGGCGGAAGCACGGGGTTGACGTACACTCCGCGGTTGTACACCTCCCTGACAGCCACAAGCGTCGCCTCGGTCGTGTAGGTGTAAAGCGGAATTATCGGCGTCGGCAGCCCGAGCGCAGACTCCCTTATGCGGACGCCGCGCTCGGAGAACCCCTTGCGCGCGTATTCGGACAGCGAGCGCAGCCGTTCGGGGAGCTCCGGATGGGCCTCAAGGTGGCGGAGCGCGGCAAGCGCGACCGCCGCGTTTGCAGGCGGGATCGACGCCGAGAAGATGAACGGGCGCGAGTGGTGGCGCACATAGTCGACCACTTTTGCGTCGCCCGCGAGGTATCCGCCGAGGGACGCGAGCGACTTCGAGAAGGTGCCCATGAAGATATCCACCTCTTTTTCAAGCCCGTAGTGGAACGCCGTCCCCCGGCCGCCCTTCCCGAGCACGCCAAGCCCGTGCGCGTCGTCAACCATGACGCGGGCACCACGCGCCTTGGCGAGCCGAACGACCTCCGGCAGGTTGATGACGTCGCCGCCCATCGAGAACACGCCGTCGACCACCACGAGCGCCCCGCTCTCGTCCGGCACTCGGTCAAGACACGCCTTTAGGTCGGACATGTCGTTGTGCCTGAACCTCAGGAGCTTGCCGTAGCTCAACTGGCAACCCGCGTAGATGCTCGCGTGGTTTTCGCGGTCGCAGATCACATAGTCGTGCATGCCGACGAGCGCGCTGATTATGCCGGCGTTCGACTGGAATCCCGTGCCGAAGGTGAGCGCCGCTTCCCTGCCAAGGAACTTTGCGATTTCCTCTTCAAGCTCGATGTGCAGGTCGAGAGTGCCGTTCAGGAAGCGCGAACCGGAGCAGCTGGTGCCATATTTCTCGATCGCCTTTATGCCGGCCTCCACCACTTCGTCGCATATCGTAAGGCCAAGATAGTTGTTGGATCCGAGCATTATGCGCCGACGGCCCTCCATCATGACTTCCGTATCTTGGCGAGACTCCAGCCGGTGGAAGTAGGGGTAGAGATTTGCGGCGCGAACGTCGTCAGCTTCAGTCCAGTCGTAGCATTTCTTGAATATGTCCATGCAAATGGGGCTCCAGGTTTCTTCGTCACGGGAACTTACAGTCAGGTATAGTATATCATATTGTTCCCGCCCCCAACATCATAATGGTGTAGCCGCCGGGGTCTTAGCGCCGTTTTTTGAGTTCTGCCTTCCAGGCCTTGATCTGCTCAAGGCGAGTCTTGATGCGCGCCTCGACACCCTCACTCGTGGGAACATAGTACTCGGCGTCCTTCAGCGAGTCGGGAAGACACTGGAGGTCTGCTATCTTGTTCTCCTCGTAGTGCGCGATGCGGTAGCCCTTCCCGTAGCCAAGCTCCTTCATAAGTTTTGTAGGGGCGTTGCGAATCGAGAGCGGGACCGGCTCCGCAGTTCGAGAGAGCGCGTCCTTCTTCGCCTTTTCGTAGGCGATGTAGGACGAATTGGACTTCGGCGCTATGGAGAGGTAGATGACTGCCTCTGCAAGATGGACGGAACACTCGGGCATGCCGATGAAATGGCAGGCATGCTGCGCGGCGACCGCGATCTCCAGCGCGCGCGGGTCAGCGAGCCCCACGTCTTCCGCCGCGAAGCGAGTGACGCGCCGGGCGACATAGAGCGGATCCTCTCCCCCTTCCAGCATCCGCGCAAGCCAGTAGACCGCCGCGTCCGGATCGGAGTTTCGCATCGACTTGTGAAGCGCCGAGATGATGTTGTAGTGCTCCTCCCCGTCCTTGTCGTAGAGAAGCGACTTGCGAGACGTGCACTGCTCCAGCACGCCGTCGTCGACGACAAGCTCGCCGCCCTCATCGCCGCAGTTCAGCACGACCATCTCGAGCGACGAAAGCGCCGCGCGTGCGTCGCCATTCGCGAAGACGGCGAGAACGCGGAGCTGGTCGTCGGATATGCGGACCTTCAACGAACCGAAGCCGCGAGTGTCGGTGACGGCGCGCCTGAGAAGCGTGACGAGATCGTCCTCGCCGAGCCCCTTCAGGACGAACACCTTGCAGCGCGAGAGGAGAGCTCCGTTTACCTCGAAAGAAGGATTCTCGGTCGTCGCGCCGATGAGGATGATGCTGCCGCGCTCGACGAACGGGAGAAACGCATCCTGCTGCGCCTTGTTGAAGCGGTGGATCTCGTCGACGAAGACAATCGTCTTGCGCCCGAAGGCACGGTCTTCGTCCGCCTGGTGCATTACTTCCTTGATTTCCTTGATGCCGCTCGTCACCGCCGAGAAAGTGATGAAGCGCGCGTTCGTCGTCCGGGCGATTACGTTTGCGAGCGTTGTCTTGCCGACGCCCGGCGGTCCCCAGAAAATCATCGAGGGGACGACATCGCGCTCGATCATCCCGCGCAATATCTTCCCCTCGCCTACAAGATGCCCCTGGCCTACGACCTCGTCAAGCGTACGCGGACGAAGGCGTTCCGCAAGCGGGACGCTTTCGTCCGGCTCTCCATCCGTCCGGCCGGAGAAAAGGCTCTGCTCTACTGGCTTCACGCTCATTACGCCAACCCTAAGACGCAGGCCTCCGGCTCTTCAAAGAACTCAGGGCAGAACGTCCTCAAGCACGTGGAAAGACGACGAAGTGCGCATCGGGGCCACCGACGGGCCGAACTTCTTCATGTGGGGCGTAGCGAGGTGCGCCTGGAGTTCCCGAACCGAAAGCCACTTCTCGAGCATCCAGAGAGTGTTTTCGCCGAAGCGCTGGGGCTTGTCCCAGTCCGTCTTGGCGTCGCCAAGGAGGCGATACTCGCAGCAGCCCGGCTCGGCGCGGACGGCCGCCAGCACTTCCTTGGTCTTCGCAAGGTAGTCGGCCTTGTCGGCGTCGGGCTTAAGGTCGAAGCGGCAAAGCACCCAGACCGGTTTCCAGTTCTCCCAGTCGAACGAGGCGACGCGGTCCTCCGCCATGCCGAGCGCGCGCAGGACGCCGCGGGCCATCAGGCGGTTGCCCGCGGGGAGCATGTGCACGCCGTCGCGCGTGAGCTTCACAGACGGATCGTCGGCATGCGCCTTCCACATGTCGGCGTTGAGGTCCGCGACAGGATACCCGCGGCGCTTCGCCTCTTCACGAAGCCATTCGTTGTAAGGCGCCACCATAACGTTGTGCTTGAACTTCTCCATCTCGGGCTTCTCGAACATGGTCGCCGTCAGCACGACGACCTGGCAGTTCGACGCAGCGCACTTGTCGAATATCGCCGAGATGTTCTTCTTGTAGTCCTCGAGCGATACGCCCTTGTTCCAGTCGTGGTGCCACACGTCGTTGACGCCGCACGAGAGCGTCATCACCTTCGGCTTCCGGGAGAGGACGTCCCTGTCGAGCCGCGCCAGCATGTCGTTCGACTTGTTCCCGCCGATGCCGGCCTTCACAGGGTTGACGTACACCCCCTCGAGGGCGAGCGAGCGCAGTACGAGGTTGACGTATCCGTCGGGGCTTCCCTGCCCCTGCTGCGTAATCGAGTCTCCGAGAAAAGCGAGCGTGTCGCCGTCCTTGACGATAAGTTCTCCAAACGCCGTCGACGCAGCCACCATGACAGCGGCAATTGTAGCAACCTTCATATTAGCACCTTTCATTTCGAGTTTGTGATTTTCGCCTAACCGCAAATATTATACCAAAAAGCGAGGCCAACACCTTACTTCTCGTGGCGGCGAGTCGGCGAATATATGCAGCTGGCGCCGTTCGCCGTCGAGCCGCACCAGATGCACTTGTTAGCACCTGGGCCGTGCCGGTGTATCTTGTTGGGGGAGTATATGCAGCTATGGCCGTAGCTTGTGCTGCCACACCACTCGCAGTGCTTCTCGTCGTCGCGGTGCTCGTGGATCTTGTTGGGACTGTATATGCAGCTATGGCCGTAGCTCGAGCTGCCGCAATGCCTGCATTTTGTCGCCATGTCAGTTTTCCTTTCGATGCATATTATAGCATATTACGCATCTCTATCATTCACAATTACGGCAGGGAGTAGTACGCACTACAGGCAATTGTTCCAGTGATAGCCTGACATCTCACCTGTATCCCGGTCGAGCACAAGGATGACTCGCCATTCGCCGCCGCAGGCCCCGCCGTCAAACGCATGGCTTTGAGTCAACGAGATGAACCGCTCTGGCAGCGGCCTCTCGCCGAAAACAAGCCGCTGCTGCGTTTCGGCGTCTTTTGCCATCTGTTCCTCCACATGCTGCAGGCTTCCCTGCTCCGGGATATGGTAGTCCAGCATCACGAACGAATTCGTCGCCAGCGGGTATGAGTGTTCGACGGCATACCTGACCAGATCCGCCTCGTCGCAGTAACAGGTCAGCCGCTCTTCTACCTGGCCGAACTTCGCCTCGCTTCGATAATGGATGTCTTTCGCGCCCGGCGGGAGCCATCTGGCAAACGCCCTGGGACGAAAACCGCCGCCATCCATTTCGCCCTGAGTCGCATACCGGCAGTCGATGACACGGAACTGCCAGGACATCCACATGGCGGAAACGGCCGCCGTCGCGAACAAGGCAAATCCAGACGCCATGAGAATGCTAAAACAAGAATAAGCACCCCAGAGGATTCCGCGAAGCCACCTGTTTTCGGGCATCTTCAACCGCCAACCCGGCCAGAACACGATCATGCCGCATATCACAAGAAGCAGAAGCAGCAAAGCACCGGCCAGCAAGAGCGATCCCCTGATCAGGGAAAAGAGGGCGAGGCCCATCATCCATGTAAAACCGATCAAACGGCAGCCAGTCAAGAGATCGAGAATCGCAAACAGTGGAATCATGCGGAACGCCCATGTCATGATGCCGACATTGCGGCGCCTGCACCACGCCGGAATGCACACAACTATAAGCAATATTAGTATGGTGACTATCATTTCGATTAGACCTTTCGTGACATGCGCATATTATAGCAAAATCCAATTTGCTCGTCGCGCACCAACCATACGCAGCAAAACCCTTGATAAATCAGCGTTTCGCGGGGTCTGTCCCCGCAGATTCCCGCCCCATTTGCTTCTCTTTTGCTCCTTTCTTTGCGACTTTAACCTTGAGCTTGCGGGCCCCCCAAGCCAAGGCCTCCCCATGGGACGGAAACCATATGTCGATGTGGGCGCCCTTGATCGATCCGCCGATGTCCTGGACGGTTCCCGAGCCATATCTGGGAATCCAGATTCTTGTTCCAAAGGGATAGACCGTCGGATCGGCGGCAATCGTCCCCTTCGCCGCGACCGCACCTGAAGCCGTGACGCCGACTTTCTTGGGCGTGTCTCTTAGATTGCCGTAGTCATAGACCGGCTCGCCGAAGAAGAACCACTTCTTGCGCCAGCCGCAACACTTCCCGCAGTTGCAGTATCCGGTAACCAGCAGCTCATGCTCGTCGCCAACAACTTCGCAATCTTCGCCTGCTATTTCCGGTGCCGGCGCGGTCTCATGCACACTGAAGCCATCCACCAGCACAAAGACCGCGGACACGACCAAAAACGGGCAAATCCACAGCAAGGGAGACCATCTCCCCCAAATCGGCGTTCGCCATCTAGTCTTTACAAACCCCATGCGTTTCTCCTACGAAGATTTTACCAAATGCTATCTGAATTCTCAACGCAGAGGCGCAGAGACGCTGAGTACGCAGAGGATTTTAGAACTGGGGGCAAGCCCCCAGCCCCACTGACCCCAGCCCCACTGACCCCTGACCCCTAACTACTCGGCACTCGCTTCGCTCGGCTTGGCCGCTTCCCCATGGGTCGCGTCCACCCTCAAGGGGCGGTTACGACCCCTAACTACCTGCCGTATGACCGAGGTGATTGCGGTATTTTCGACGAAGGCGCCGGGCGCGGAAAGCGCCGCCCACTTGGCCTTCACTGTCTCGTAGTCGTCGGACGCAAGCGCGTCGACATCGGGGGAGTGTGCCCGATAGTTCCAAAGCCCCCAGTTGCCGTTGCCCTGCATGTTCTTGCCGGTCCAGAGCGTCCAGCTCCACCCTTCGTCCTCCATGAGCTGCAGGCAGTCCTTCCACGCCTCGGTCGCGAAGAAGGTGCACTCGCCCACGTAGACCGGCACGCCGTGGCCCGTCTCGCGCTCGCGGTCGCGGTGCATGCGGAGATTGTCGAGGATTCCCTTGGGGTCCTTCTCCTGCCCCCAGGCGTAGAAGTGATACTCGTAGGCGACGTTCTTCCAGCCCTTCCGGTAGATGCGATAGAGCTCGTCCGCCTTCTCCTTCCCGAAACGCGCGGAGAAGCTTTCATACGTCTCGGTCTGTGTGCCGGCGACCTTGTTCGGGCACATCCAGTTCTCGGTCACGAGCCAGCCGCCCGCGTTGACGCCGCGCAGCACGATCGGGCGTCCGCCATCGGCCCGGTCGTAGAGCGTCTTGCCTACTGCCGTCACGTGGCCTGGGGGCTCGGCCACGCGCGAAGTCGTACAACCGGCGACGAGCGCCGCTGAAAGAACTGCAAGGGGAATGGTCTTTTTCATGGCGGCATTATATCAAACTTATGATATTTCCTATTCTCGGGCAATAGGTGCTTTGCACGGTAGCAACATGGCTCTGAGACAGTCAAGAACGCGGCAATTCCGCCGCGAGTAGTTGGCAAAGGAACTTTGTTGCCCTTTCCTGTATGCCAGGGGCGCCTGATTCGCGCGGGCCGGCGATGTTAAGGACAAAAGGCCTGTCAATCGGCTGAAAAGACTGAAGCCATCGCATCGTCTCATCCATTGCGTTCGCCGCGCCGAGGCAAGCGACGTGGTGCGGCCTAAGAAGTCGCTCCGCAGTTCGCAGCGTCAACATGGTTCCGCCCGACAACGGCAAGCTTGGCGCGATTATGAGGGTCGCGTCGGAATCCCTCACATTTGCCTTCGTCCTCACTGCGTAGTTGCTTGATGTATGCTCCTGCATTCCGGCATACTTAAGCGGAACCACGCCATCCTCCGCAAGACGCCCCTTCGGAACCCATCCGCCATAAGGCAGTCCAAGCGCAATCGCCGCCTCAAGCCCAGCGCGATCCACGCCCGTCTGCCCTCCGCTAACTATCTTGAACTTCATAACTATTCCACCCTCATCATTTACGACCTCTACCCAAGAAGCCATTCCCGGGCAGTCACTACTTTGATTGTAACGCCGTCTTCCGAAATTGTGTCATGGTCGTGGTCGGTTATCAGCACCAGGTCATTGCACCCTGTCTTCTTCGCGACATAGAAAAGCGGATCAACCTCACGCTTCCGAGTCTTTACGCCATCTATGGTGTATGCAACCTGGACGAACTGGACTATCTTTCCATGCCTTACGCGGCAGAAGTCGATGTCGCTCGTCTGGTCCTTGTAATAATATATCTCCGCGTCGTCGTCCGCTCTCCGCCTCAGAAGCTCGAGATAGACGATGTTCTCAAGCCGCCAGCCAAGTTCCTCGTCCGAGCCGAGCACACCGGTGAAGTACGAGATGAACGCCGGGTCCGACACATACAGTTTCTCGTTGCGTATGCGCTCCGCCGGCTTCGTCGAATACCGACGGACGAGCGAAACGAGATACGATTCGACCAGGTACCCCATGTAAGTCTGCATCGTGTGCGCGCTCGATATTCCGGCCTTCCGCGCCAATCCGTCATACGACACCTCCCGCGAGAACTGCTGCATCAGCACGTATGCCGCGTCAATGAACCGCTGCGCGTTCCTCACCTTGCGGCGGCCGAGGATGTCCTTGGAGAGAATGGAATTGTACAATGCGGACACATACCCTCTTTGGTCGGACAGGGCGAACGTCTCGGGGAGCCCGCCGTTGAAAAGGTATTTCTTCCACGCCGCCTCCGAGTCGCCGCCGTTCCACGCGCAATACTCCGCGTACGAAAAAGGAAACACCGATATGGGGACATGTCGCCCCGTCAGATGCGTCGCAAGGTCACCTGTGAGAAGGCGGGCGTTCGAGCCGGTTATCACGACATGCTTGCCGACCCGCAGCAGCCTGTTCACAAACAGATGCCACCCCTCGACATTCTGTATCTCGTCAAAAAGGAAATGATCGACATTGCCATATACCTCGTAAACCGCCTGAAGAACGTCGTCCAGCTCAGAAGCGTCGATCTTGGCAAGCACTTCGTCGTCGAAGTCAACGTATCCGTATGCGACAGACGAATCACTCATTGCCTTTCGGCAGACAACGGATTTCCCAGATCGCCTCATGCCAACGACCGCCTGCGCCAACGGACTATTGACTTCAACCTTGCCCATAGGCGCTCGCTCAAGCATCTTCTCTGCCTGAAGACGCTCAAGTTCAAGTTTCTGCTCCTGTATGGCCTTTTTCAGACTTCTGCCCATGGCAATCCTCCTTGAAACGCCGCTATTATAGCATTTCCAGACGCCTTATTGCAATAACCCATACCACTTAATGCAATAAGCATCCATAGATTGCAATCTGCGCCATAATAAGTATTGACCCGTTGACCCCGCCTAATGGGACAACGGGCGTCTCACCCGTTGCACCCGCGGCAAATCCGCACCCCGTGGCGACCGCTCGGCCCCTAAAACTTGACCGAATAAGAAAAAACATGCCTTGCTCGTTTCTTATTTGGCATCATCCGCCCCCTTACCCAAGTCGTAGGCAAAGCGAGCCGTAGGCACAAACGACAATTCAATATCGTCCATACGCTTGACCCCTTCCTGCGAACGGGATGTGACGGTAAGCATTTTAAGCCCGTTGTTTCTCGCAAAGGCAATGGCATCCTTTATTTCCGCCGGATGGTCATAAGGGCCATCGGACCACTTGATCTCCATGGCCGCCTCAGGGCGCTGCGTTCCGGCATTAATTCGCACGAAATCGAGTTCCCGCTGCTCCTTGCCCGTTCGCCAATTTGCATACTTCCAGTCGTAGCGGTCTTCACCAATGCCAAGCTGCGCCGATATGGCAGTTTCAACAACATGCCCGAAATACGGTTCGTCGCCTGGCTTTACAGGTTGGAACATCGCAGCCCTGAGCGATGGATTGGTCAAGTACAGCTTGAACTGCATGGCCCTTTTCAACGACAGGGCATTGATGTCGATCCTGTCGTGCCGCATTATCAGGAATGCCTCTTCAAGATATTGAAGTAGATTCAGAATTGTATGTTTCGATAGCCCAGAGCTCTGAGAAAGCCCCTCGTATGTCTGAATTGTTCCCGAGTGAAATGCAACATAGGAGAAAAACGCCTGCAGATCGCGCACATCGTCTATGTGGTAAAGGCTGGGCAGATCACGAAGCAGCACCTTGTCGACTATGTCGCGCTGAATGAATTGCCTTGAATCCTCCCTGACGGCCTGATTGGCAACAAGTTCGGGATATCCGCCAAAATTGACATACTCGACAAAGCAGCGGTTAGCCTGTTCCATTGACTCGAACAGCCGCTCGTCCTGACCGATCATCTTGACATATTCATAAAAGCTGAGCGGCGCTAGCTTGAGGTCGGTAAACCGTCCAGCCCCGCTTTCGCGCGACCCGGTGGCAAGAACAGAGGCGGCGGCGGAACCAGAGGCGGCGAAACGTATGTTGGGATAGGAATCGGTCAATGTCTTCAACGAAGTTTCCCACCCCTTTTTATACTGTATCTCATCAAAGAAGACATACAGCTTGTCAGTTGCTGGACTCGCCCCCGAGGTCTTGCATGCCTCCAAAACAAGTTCCTCAAGTTCGCAGCCATGATACACCGGAACGTCTATTGGAAGAAATACAATATTCTTTGCAGGCACACCTTCCCGATCAAGCAATCTGGCAATTGCATGCTGAATGAGCCATGTCTTCCCGACACGACGAGGTCCCATAAGCAAAATCGCCCTGCGCACGCCATCAAGAGTAAGATAGCGATAGAACTTCTCGAGGAAAAACCGCGGCATAACCTTGGTATATTCCTTCTCCACATGACCGGAATTCCACCAAGGATTATCCAGATTTATGCGATTGGCGAACATGTCTTCTGAGAACATAAGACCCTCCCTGCCGTTGAAACAAGTGAAATCATATCATATTATCTCCAACAAGTCAATGGCAATAAGTGAATACGCTTTGGCTTATCCGTTAAAACTCAACCGAATAAGAAAAAACATGCCTTGCCCGTTTCTTATTTGGCATCAAATCAGCGCAAAGCGCTTCATAGCCTTTCCGTCGCGCTCGACCAGCCTATGGATGTCTTCGCTCATGCCGAGCATCCCCCATCGCGCATCGCAACAACCACCGGTTTTTGCAAAGTGCGGGGACTGTCCCCGCAAAAGTCGTCTTGCATGAACATCCGCCACTTGGGATGGGTGGCTAAAATACCTTTAGCGGAGATTTGGGCGCTGTCGCAAACTGTCGCGGGACGCCCTTCCCGGCACCGCCCTTCATCGGCGGCTTCATGCCCAGCTTCGCTTTTTGCTGCTTCTGCATTGCCGCTAATCTTCTAGTTTTCACAAGTCCCATACGTTCCTCCTGCACAGATTGTACCAAATGCCGCGGCAAACCTAAAATGCTGCAATCCCGCCAATTTGCCATTTCGCCATGATGCGAAGTAGCGGGCCACGCGCTACAACGCGGACTTGATCTTCGCGGCAAGCTCTGCGTACTCCGAGTCGGAAAGAAACTTCCGCTTGGGATTCATTGCGAAGACTCCGCCCCATTCGAACTCGTCGCCTGCATATTTCGGCACAAGGTGGAAATGCAAGTGGTGCCCCGTGTCGCCGTAGGCGCCATAGTTGACCTTTGTCGGATTGAAAACGGCATGCAGCGCCTTGGCAACGCGGTTGACGTCAGCGAAAAACGCATTGCGCTCCCCGTCGGACAGCGCGGTGATCTCGCTGACGTGCAGTTTGGAGGCGACTATAACGCGTCCGCGGTGGCTCTGCTCCTTGAAAAGGTAGAGCTTGGTCGCGTCAAGTTCGCATATCTTGATCCCAAATGCGGCGAGGTATTCGCCCTCGGCGCAATAGCCGCAGGTTTTCATCTCCTCGGCATACGGCAGGCAACGATCGTCGATTTTCATGGTTTACATTATATCAAATTCCCCGCCGTCCGCGGCAAATCCGTCGCGGAGGTTTAACCACGAAATACACGAAAGGTGGCGGCGCGAGAGTGGTGCTATTGCCGTCACTTATTCCAAACTGTCTCAGACTTCAACAGTCTTTTCAACCGCTTCTGAATACCGCCAATCGTCATAAGAATCTGCGGCTCGAAGATATTTGCAGGGATGTTGTCATGAATCGTGCAGACAATCTGCCGCGCCGGGCCGCCCTCCGTCACAAAGGCAGCCTCACGTCTCGCCCACTGCATGATGTTGACCATCGGTCCGCTTTTAACTTCAAAAAGATAAAACCGCTTCTCGATCTGGACGACCAAGTCCAGTTCAGTGAATAATTCGGACTCGCCCTTCCGCGCCAACGCGACATTCTGGAACATCTTGTATGAGAGACGATTGTCCATGCAAAACTCACACACAACCTTGGAAATTGCATAGCGGAAACATTGTTCGGCCCACATTGAGCGGAAGAAACGCAGCAGATGTTCATCCTCGGGGAGCCGAACAGAAAAATCGCTCTTCTCGCACGCCCACTCCGACGCATAACCGATATTCTTTAATTCCAAAAGAAAGTTCCGCAGATGTCCCCTGTCCTCGGCGTTCGGCACATGGAACTCAAATGTGAGATTCTTCGCATTTACTTCCACGGCCAGCTTTGTCAGGAACGGCAGTAGCGTTCGCTTATTCCTGAAAATCTGCCGAGCCAGCTTGTAATCCTCCTTCGGTTGCTGACGGATCTCACCTTCATTGGCGATCTCGAACCCCCGCTCGCCAACAAACTCCGCAAACGCCTTTGTCAGTTTAGTAGTCATACCCACCCATAGATTTATCGTTACTGACCGTATTACTTACGTAATCCTTCTAGTTTGCACACGCAAGTCTTCGTAAATTCCAGAACCCTGCATCCTACTTGGCGACGGGCTTTGTTCCGTCGGCGATTTTCTTCAGGTCGCCTGCCGTGAGTTCGATCTGCCTGAATTTTGGTTTGATGTAGTATATCGTCACAGCTGGGAACTTCTCCCCAAAATCGGCGTTGCTGCATTTCATGACGCCATTCTTGTCAAAGGAGAACAACTGGTATACCCAGTGATTGTGCTCGCTCTTTTCAAAATGATCGAAGAATTCCGAATGCCGGAAATACGTCTTCCCCTTGACCTTGACAAAGTCGGACTTAGAGACACCATAGCCTTCAATGACGGTCTTCTTGCGGCCTTTTGCACCGTCAGAAACCATGAAATGCACATCATATCCTAACGCACTCAACCCGTTCCCCATCCAGGGAATGATGAATACTTGGTCTTTGGTTCCGTCATCGTTCAGGTCAATGGCATACCCCTCTTCCCACCCGAACACTCCTCCCTCAGTGGCCGTGCAAACATAATTACTCACGGAAACTTTTGGCAGCGCTTCAACATTCGCCGCAGTGGCCTTAAATTCCGGTGCCCACTGATCCATCCATGCATTCGCCTCGAAGGACAGCATCAGGGCAAATACACTGCCAGCAATTTTAAGTGCGCATGATTTCGTGTTCATGGCGACATTATACCAAATCCCCAGCTTCTCGTCTGCCCGCTCCGCGCGGCAAATCCGTCGCGGTGGTTTAACCACGAAATACACGAAATACACGAAACAGGCCTATCGTGGGCTATCCCCAATCACTCCACGTTGATTATTCCGCGGCACTTAGGATATGACTTGCAGCCATAGAACGATTTCCCATCGCCTTTGCGCTTGCGAAGAACCATCTCGCCGCCGCAGTAAGGACAGCGCGGCGCATCGCCTTCACGCACCGCCGAATGACGCTTCTTCAGATTGGCAACATGACTGTCGATTTGTTTTTCGCTCAGCGTTCCCTGCCATTCGGCTATTGCGGAAGTGAGTTCGTCTATCTGCCCCGGATTGATCATCGGCGTGGTGTGCGAACGAATGTAGTCGGCTGCGCGTCGAGAATAGACCACGCCGTCGGGCATCTCAGTCTTGAACGTGCAGTCTCCGGTGAAAGCCACGACGCCGATAAAATACGACTTGCCGATTCCGAGGTTGTCTGCGAGTGCGCAGATGTGCTTGTAGTTCTGCCTCATCGGATTCTGGAACCGGCTCTTCTTATGGTAGATGGACTGCGTCCAATCCTTGCTCTTCTCGTCGCCGAATATCCAGCCAGAGTATGTCTTCGTCTCGACGACGAAAACGCCGTACTGCGAAACGACGATGTGGTCAATCTGCGTCGTCGTCCCGTCCGGCAGCGGCAGGTAGATGTCGTTCAGAATCCGGTACTCGTCGGGCAACCCTTTCCTCAACCGACCTGCGACCAGCTTCTCGCCGCGCTTGCCCTTCTGCTTCGGACTGTTCCACCAGAGCAGAAATATCCGAAGCACGACCAGAAGCGCGAACACGCCTCCCAGCATCCTGAATACCGGCTTGAATGATTCAACTACAGCATCCATACGACAAGTTCCCCTTCGTCAACCGCGTTTCCAAGTTGCAGACACTTTCGTGCCCTTCCCAGATATTTCACGCGGGATATTCCCCACCGGTGGCTTCATCCCCGCCTTTAATCCGCCGTAGCCTTGGCGAAGGTGGATCGCGCGCTGTTGCTTCTGCATCGCGGCAAGCCTTCTGGTCTTGACGAATCCCTTTTAGCCTGCCAAGGTACGAAACAAATCGGCTGAGTATTCTGGATTTGTTGTCCGTTGAACAATGAGTTGGATTAATTCTTCAGCACACTTCCAATATCTGTCCAATGCCTCATAAGTCTTTTTTATAATGTTTCCGGGCGATTTGGCATCATTACTCGTTATACGCTCTAGGCAATCAGCGCAAGTCATCACTTTATGGGACCAGTCGTCCAGAGCTTGCACTTTCGGATACGCATCACTCTCTGTAACAAGTAATTCCTTCAATCGGATAATATTGTTCCCCGAATTGACTATGCTATTTCGTATTTGGTTGTTCAACATGTGGCAGATCGGACGCCACCTATAAATATCGCCTTCCATGTATTGTCTACAATAGGAACGAACTAAATCAACGTGACTCAAGAAATCTGCCCAGGACGAAATGGCCGTAAATGCCTCATCGTACTTTTGCGCACCAGATTGGGCTGCCAATAAAAATTTATTGCCACAACGATCTCTGATCTGCTCCAGAAACTTGGTTTGATATTCACTCGTTCGTAACAAGTCCTTCAATAATTTGTTCGTAGCCGATTCATTATTGGTAAAATACTTTTGGCAAATAGAATAGACCCTTCCCAAAATGTCCGTGTCATTGCAACATTTATTCAATAACACATGATATGTGATCAGATTCTCAGGACAATGAAACACAATTTTGCCATGAGGATACTTATACTTATGCTTCCACGCCGGAGTATGGAACGTGTTTGCGTTCCAGTGCTTTGGCGGCGGCTCCCCTATATAGAGCATGTACAATGATACGGGCGCGCTAGTATATGTATCGGCTGTCTTGAGAATGGTTTTCCTCACTTTGTCTATCGAAGTATCAGAAGTGACTTGAACAACAACATGATTCGTTGTATCCTGTAGGTCATATCCTGGCGCATTCGGGATTGTACAACTCTCAAGTTTCCAGCCGTATACCATATTCAGAATCGGAATGAACATGGCCTCACACATCTTATTGATGTCAGTTCTTCCGGTTTTGTTATCTAACTTAATACGATTCTGCAGCTCGGCGAACCAATTTGCGAGTTTTTCGCGCCATTCCGTCATATTGTTTGTAAAGAAATCTGAACTCATAGCTTTGCCTTTATTCTCCATCTATACAGGAAGTCACAACGGGAACTCAATGTTCCTTTCGCAACCTATGTGCCACATGCTGTTTCATTTCAAAAGAGATTGTATCAGATTTTCAGACGGCGTACAAATCACTAGTTGAGTTTAGCCTATCCTCGCATAGCCCTTCATCAAGCCTAAACAACTCTATGTTTCGCACCCCAAACGACGTCAGAATCTTACCGATTTTGATATCCTCGTCTTTGCCATACCAACTACACCGCCAGACAGCATCTTGACGCACAACTTCAGCAATCTTTCTTATGTAAGGTTCATCTACTCGTCCAAACGAAAATCCAAGGATGATCACCTTCGACACCTCTCGCAAGCATTCCCAGAAATCGGCATTACGTTGAATTAATTCTTGTACAGGCTTACGCCACTTACGCACATGATCATTCAACTGTTGCACAGGCGTAACACGATCTTCATCAAGCATTTCCGGATTATAATCCTTCATATCGTCATCTAAAGGATCTTCCACTTCAAAATCATGCCCAAGATGGAGTCTATCCCATGACAACCCTGCAACACCATGGATATGCCGTATTTGACAAGGATCAATGCCATAGAGATCTTCCAATGTTCTCGTATAATTGAAGTTAAGATATTGAGCATCAGGAGACACAATCGGCAATTTGGGGGCTTTCCCTGACTGTCTCAATGTTTTCACCCATTCAGACAATCCCCGCAGCATCTCTTCACGCCATTCGCGCAATTGCTCGTCAAAATCCTCATTTATTTCTCGCGCGGTGCCGACAAATTGTCCATTAATAAATATGGCAAGCGGTGTCGCAATACTCCAATCTCTGCCGCATTCTTCACTATCAAACGTCCCAAGATTCTCCTCTAGATTTGACCACAGGTCCGCTTGTCTAAAATGCTGCTCTATGGATTCGAATCGAGACCAGTCCCTATTTTCAGTCAACCACTTATGAAAATCCTCGTATCTGCTTTGCACCCCATGGTACAAGTCAAATCCATTACCTATAACAAAAAGAGTTTTACAGCCCATAGTCGTCCTAGCCCGTTACTCGTAGTATAGGGTTTTTCTCCGCAACCGACACGAAACCTCTGCCACCTTCACAATCCTGAGAACCGAGGATGAGATGGTCGAGGAACTTGACGCCAAGCAGAGTGGCGGCAGATTGGAGCGTTGAGGTAAGCTGCAGATCGGCCTTACTGGGCTTGGGATTGCCGCTTGGATGATTGTGGGCGACGATGATCGCGTCGGCATTTTTCGCAAAGGCTTCACGGAACACTTCGCCCAACTCAATTGCCGCTGTGCGCATGAGACCAAGAGACACAAGAACCGGAGTGCCAATTGGGCGGCGTTGCGCATCGATCGAAAGGACGAAGAATCCTTCATTGTCTTTCGCAATCGGAACTGCCGCCCGAAAAAGCGGATAGGCGTCATCCGCCGTTTCGATATGGAGCCGCAAAAGACGTTCTGCCGCCGCCACCCTTGTCGCCAATTCCGGTGGCATCTGCCACATGCCAACATTGCCACGGCATGGAATCGGATTGGGTAAGCGTACCACGTTTGACAAGTCCCACCAATATGGATAGCCTTCGTCCCAATTGATGGTTGGTTGGTTTGTTGGTTGGCTGGTTTGTTGGTGGCTCGCCTTGTAGTTGCATACACCGATGATCTTGCCGGGCCACTCCTTCACCTCACACCATGCGGGAATCTTCTCAAAATCTTCGGGCGGCAGATTGACGGACGCCCAAGCGACAAATTGTCCGTACTCTTCCTTGCAAAACGACTTGGAACACGAAATCGCCGCCCGACCTTCACTTGGCGACGGCCACACGCTGCGATTCTCCGTCTGCTTGATTCCAGATAGAATCAGAATCGCATATGGGCCAGTGCAAGTAAAAGCGTTGACGAGCATATTCAGCAAAGCAAAAGCGTATCATCGCCTTTTGATACATGTCGCCCATCCGTACTCCATACCATTATTCAGCCTTCCAATCCGAATTAAACCACTGCCGTTGGGTGCGCCAATATCTCTCCGCCTGCTTTGCGTGATTTGCAAATTCAGTAAAGTCCACATGAAGAGGATAGATTCTTTCACCATTAAATTTGTCTGAGAACACGTACATTCCATGCCAGCCATTCACTTTGTATTCCGAAGTGCCGCCCTCAACCATCGCTCTGAACTTAGGAAGTTTCAGAAAATCACCATCAAGAACTAGAACTACACTCCAAAAGAATGACCGCATGGCAATAATTGATGGCTCGCGGTCGCGTGTAACACGGTCACGAATGCTTGTTTTACTTTGGATACAACCGAAGCAAAACCGCCTTTCTCCATCCTTATACGTTGCGTACAGATCAAATACACTACCCGCAATCTGTTCCTTCAACCAACTGATATCTCGTGGCTCATTTGCAAGCTCACCCGCCTTTAGGAGTGTATTCAGATCGCGCTGAAGTAGAATTTCAATATCAGTATCCTCCAATGCGTCATTGGCAAGCAACTTAACCATTTCCTCAAAGGCGTGTCCACTTGACTTCTTCCAGCTTTGATCGGCTTTTATTACCTTGTCAATTATTTCAGCGTCATCAATACCACTTTTACGATGAACATGTATTTCGTAGATGCCTCGCCAAATAGCAGAAGGCTCGACGTTCGGATACTTCTCCATTGCCTTGAGGATCGCCGCTTTTATGGCCTCCTTCTGTGCATAGCGCTCCGCCTCGTCAGGTTTCTTTTTCTTCTTGCCTTGCATTGCAGCAGACAACTCGGAGTTGAATGTTGCCTCATACACAGATTTTGCGAATGTCTTGAAAGTTTCTCTCATTGTTTATCCTCTATTATCATATCCAAAATCGTTTTCCCCCATGCGTACGCAAGCAACGGCGGAACTGCGTCGCCAATCTGCTCATACTTGTCTTGTACATCGCGATTAATATGCGGTACTATGTACGGCCCTCCGGCAAAATTATACGAGTCAGGGAAAGATTGTAGTCGTGCGCATTCACGGACTGTTAAGGCTCTGTTCTCCGACGGATGAACAAATTCATCAAGACAGTGCGATGTAACTGTCGGGGACGGTTTGTTAATTGGCAACCTGTAATTGCGCTTAATAAAGCTTTTCTTCGGCAAAACATGTCGAGACTGCAACGCCTTAAGTTCATCACCTTTATATTTCGCAAAAAGATCTCGCAGACTTTCACCTTGTTCAAGACGTGCGAACCGTTCAAGCGTTGCCGGTCGGTGTTTCATCGGCATATGGTATGAAATGCTGTTTGACTGACTGCTCCCTCTGCGCCAAAACATATCATCGCGCAAAATTGCGACATACTCCCCTTTAGATGGCCTATAGTTCTTGCCTTCTTGCCAAGAATTAGGTATGACCGCTGGCAAACCTTCAAAAGCATCACCTACAGTAAATGTTCGCGTAACATGCGAAATAGGACGACGCAATCGTACTGACGCCAACCTCGTGCCAAGTATAAAAAATCTCTTGCGCTTTTGTGGAACTCCAAAACGAGCTGCATCCAAGATAACTTCAATCAAATTTCCGTAGCCAGCCTTTGCCATTTCATCCTTGAGGATGTCAACTATCAATGTCGCATCATCCTTACTCACAGTCTTGGATGTGATGCCCGGTACATTCTCAAAGAGCAAATACTTAGCATTAACGATCTTAGCAACACGGATGCCTTCGCGAAAAAGAAATTGTCTATCATCATAGAAACTTCGCGAAGTATTTCCTGCAGTGGAAAATGTTTCGCATGGCATTCCAGATGTAACCAAATCAACACCATCTGAAGGACAATATGGCATTATCTCATTTGCCGTAACATTCCGAATGTCGTTGTTTATCACATGGACATTCGGATGGTTAGCAGAGTAAGTTTCAACGCATGATTTGACCTTCTCAATAGCGACTCTGGTTGTAAAGCCAGCCGCATTAAGTCCTGTGCAAAAACCGCCAACTCCACTGAAACAATCAACGTGCGTAAATTCTTTTTTGACATGCGGCAAATCTGCCGTCAACTCCGACTTTAGACTCTTCTTCGCTGGAAGAGTTATCATGAGCGGGGCGGGCGCTCCATTATGCGTAGATTGCTCCATCAGTTCGAAAAAATCTAACTGCACCGCCGGATCGCATACACGAAGCTGATCGTGCGAAAGCGAAGCGAGTTCAGAAGGTAGGATATCAAGCAGGCTTCCAAGTTCACCACCAGCCTGATATGCTTTAACGGCTTTAGCGACCTTCGGCGTCCGCTTGAAGTCGCTTGCCCTTACAAAAACTACAGAATCTTCAATAGTCGGCTGATACTTGAACTTGATACGAAAGACGGCGTAGAAATCACCATGAGGCTTCTTGCTCTTCGGATAATCGGGATTTTCGGCAAAGAATTCCTTACGATGCTTGATGCCGACAAATTCTGCCGCGTAAATGTGCCGTCGATCCGTGGTGCCAGAATAAAGCCAAAGCTCTTTGACTTTCTGCCAACCATCACTCGTCGCCTTTGCTTCTTCCGCAGAAAGCGGATAGTTATACAAGTGGCGCTTGCCAATCCACTTCAACTGATTCTGCTCTTTTTTGTAAGTACCAACCAGCACACACCACTGCGACTCCGTTCCGAAATCTACAGTTTCATGGACCTTTCTGATCTTTTTCTTCTTTACTGGCATGAATACCTCTCACATCTTTTTAAAATGTTTCATCTCACCATCAACGTCCTGTGATTTTAGAGTGCCGCTCGCAATGACAAGTCGTGATTGTTAATATACGCCTCTGCATATGTCGAGACAACCTCATCCATAAAGCATGGCTCAGCGCCAGCCTGTTCCAATCCAAGGCTCAGACCTCCACAGCCCGCAAACAAATCTACAAAAGGAATTGACGATTTCATTTTAATGTACTTCCCCGAGATGTTTTTCTTGGGCGACAACGAAACAATCGTTTAATTTCCTTCCGCCACCAATCAATCCCTTTTTGTATCCAATCACGACAATCATCACACCCCCATTTATCAGAATCCCACATTGGCAGATAGGTATTACCCCAATTGACAAGTCCCTTATCTGCAACCATCGACCACATGCCATCAACATAGGCGTGAGACGCTTCATGAACCGCAGAATTACGCTCACCTCTAATGAGACGATGATAAATCAAATAATCATCGCTGTCACATTCTTCGTACTTCACATTCTCGGGGTATTTCTTTTTAAGCGCCATCAATTGTTCATATCTCTTTTTCAGTGGGGCCTCTATCTCTGGATACGCCTTTGTATCATATTTTACCAGAGCATCTTCAACGCTACGCAACGCCACCAGGCAAAATGTCCAATATATGTGGAACAACTGCTTATCCCCATCTGGTACTTGCTCCAGCAAATCCAACGACCGTTGACAGTCGTCAAGAATCTGAGTGGATTTCAAGTTGCTGATACATATCGCCATATCAACACCCAATAATAGTTATCCCTTGGCAACAATATTCAGCTCTGGCTGACCCTGCCGGCCATAATATGCAGCGAATCGCGCCTGAATGTCTCTGAAAAAGTTTGGCGAGACAATATAACCTGTCTTGACATATTCATTCGAGATCTCTGCGTGAGTATGCGTTTTCAGCCGCCGAAAGTTCATAATAGAACCCTCAAGATCAACGGCAGCCGGGAAATAATGATAATATAATGCATACTGGTTAGAAAAGACCTTATCATTAAATGCCTGAACTGTATCAGCCACTTTCTTTTGCACAGTTTCCGCGTCATCTCCTGCTTTTTTAGATTCTTTAGCAATACTCTTCGAAATACATCCGCCCACGCTCTTTAACAACGCTTCCGCTGGTTCCAATTCACACACTTGAACGACGTCACTCTTGGGCTTGCAGGGATCCCCATGCAATGTAAGATCACAAGCTGGAGATATTACAACCGCATATTGGCTGGGAGAATCTCCAATTTTACGCCTAAGAACTTCTCCCGGCTTAACATAATCTGAACACTCTAAATTTGAGATATAGAACTCATCCGGCGCAAACGGCTCGTCCTTATCCATCGCAATATGAAGATGTTCAACAACACTCCTAGACAATGCTTTTTCAGCCTTATCAAATCCATTTGAATTTGCATATGAACGCCACGACTCAACCCGGGGAAGTATTGCAACATTAAACACATGTTGCAACATCGCCTCAATACTACCATCACACCCCAGAATCTTACTTAACCCTATTTGCTCTACCGCCACAAACAACTCGAATATATCTACATATCGCTTCTCGCCCTTTTTATACTTGGCCAGAAGATACGGAAATTGCAATGCAGCCGGCGTAGCCGTAAACACAACAACTGGAATCCTCCGATGCATCGCGTCGAGTTTCTGCAACAACACATTCCCAATGCCCTCGCCTTCCTCCAAAGTCAAATCAACGATCATTCCCGTCAATCCTGCAGAGTCTACCCCTTCTAAATATGCAACTGCTTCGCCGCAGCTCTTTTTGGTTTCGGACTGGATCTCAAGCCCATCTTTGTGATCATCGTTCCAATCACCTAACGCCGTTTGAAAAGCTTCGATTGTACTAGGCTCATCCTCTACGAAAAGAAGTTTCATTTCTCATTATCTCCTTCAAATTCTTTAGGCACTAGCCGAAAATATGCTCCCTCTTCGCACTCCAAAGCAGTAAGTTGCAACCTATTGCGCTGTGCCGCCTCTCCTGCAATTGCCAACCCTAATCCCGTTCCTCCCACCTTGGTTGAGAAGTTTGGCTCAAAAATCATCTCAGACCGAATAAGCTCTTTGCTTATTCCCGGTCCCGTGTCTCTGTAATCAATAGAAAATATTTTTCCATCTTGAAAATCAACATCGACGATTATCTTTCGCACAGGTGACTGCTTATCCTTTATCCAAAAAATGCTATTGTCAATCAAATTAACAAAAACAGCTTGCATGTCCTGTCGGCTGCATTCAATCTTAATTTTTGAGTCACAATTTACCGTATACGTTATCCCAGCTTCGCGCAACTCATTTTCAAAGACCAAGAATGAATCGTTGAGAATAGAGGCAAGGCGTTCTTCTTTCTCGTTGCGGCGTTTCGAGACCGCCAAGGGATCCAGCCGACCAAACAGCTCCACAAACGACTCAACATTTGATTCAGTGCCATTCAACAATGCATCTACCTTCTCAAATGCCACCTCATCTTTCTTTTCAACATACTTCTTATGATAGCGCTTAATGTATGGTATTTGATTCTTCAAATAATTCAAAGGTCGCCGCCCTTCGTGAAGAACAACATTTATAATCTTCCCCACAGTAGCTTGGCCTTGATACAAGGCCATCGTTTCTCCAATGTCTTCAATAAACTTAGCTTGCTCGTTCTCCTTTGAATCAACAAACTTTAACACATCATCCACAACTTCTTTTGGAGTTCCAGCCTCTTCGAGTCGTTTTGAAATGGTTTTCTTAAACTCTGAAAACCCAAAAGCAACAGATAAACGATGTCCAATTTGCTGAATTGCACGCCCATATCCCATCATCCGCCGAAACTTCAATCTCCGATTCTCGAGCTCCAATATCACCTCCGCAACACATCTTTTCAGATTAACGTAGGCCGGATTGTCCCGTAATCCATCACGAGCACTTTTCTCAATAAGGCTTGACTCTTCTTCGGATGTAATGCCCACATAACCAATTGCTTGATCACTGCCAATACATTTCGTCGGGAATTGCACTCTCTTTTTATTTAACTCTAACCAATCAAAATCCGCATCTCCTAATGGGCTAATCCGAAACCCATTACGATATACGCCGATACCATTTGCCGTATCCAATAACTGACGCGCCTCAGTATATTTGAGGTATCTCCCATGAGAATCATGCAAACCACGGCCCACCAACTGTTCCAATGCTTCTTTGTCACGATCATAGACCCTGATATCAAACTTGATATCACCGCAGCCTGTAGGTTTAAACTCCCGAACGATCTTCTCATCTTGGTGATTCGCAAGACGCTTACACGAATATATGAATTCACCATGTCCGTTAGCACGCAAGAAGCCTGAAATTCTGTAGTCAAACAATTCCAAAAGTGGGAATGGGGGTAATTCCCCATTCATATCTTCATCCCCAAAACCAACAATTTCTATGTTAATCCGAAAATCACTTTGAGCTCCAAGTATGCCGCCAATCGCAGGGGGAATCAACTTCTTCAGTTCATAAATCATTTGCCGGATTTGTCCAGGACTCCACTGTTCCAAATAGTTGGCGCCTCCCTCTATGGTCAACTTTGTCCCCGAATCGCTATCAACTTCGTACGACGAAGTCAGCACCTTAACCTGATCAAGATATTCCGAGCTTTCAAACTCTGCCCAATTCAGCATTACATCTGTCTGAATTTTATCAGCGACAGTCTCAAGTAACAATTCGTCGCCAAGAATTGCTGTCGCGAACCGACCAACGCCTTTCCGTCCTTGCAATGTTCGCCCTAATGGACTCCTTTTGCGCTTCAGTTTATCACCTGTCGCAGGAACCAACCAAACATTCTTTACAACATTGGTTGTCATCCCATGCCCGTGATCCACAATAACAATGCAAACCCTATTCTTGCTTCGATCCGCACATAATTTGATAGAAACATCCGGCGAATCCGCATCATAGGCATTCTTCACCAATTCTAGTAACGCAGATGAAGCGCTTTTGATCAAATCCCTTCCTATCGTTAGCATCAATCGCCCTGCTGGACGAATAGGATTGTACTCCTCTGTAATATTTCTCTTCACCAAAACCTCCTCATTGCTTCCGCAATCTTCTTCGCAAACATCACAGGAACGGCGTTACCAATTTGGCGATATGGCGCGGCACGTCCGGGACGTTTCGAACTGCTCTCGAAATAATAGTTGTCCGGGAAGGTCTGCAAGCGCGCGGCCTCGCGAACCGAAATCGAACGGTTCTGCGTGATGTCGGGATGGATATAGTAATGCCCGTCCTTGTGAATATGTGCAACAACCGTGTGACAGATCTTCTCATCACTTGCCACGACCTTAAACCGATCCTTGAAGGTCTTGCGGTTTGCATGGGTTTGCAATTTCTCCGGCAAAGTGTCATAGCTTAGTCGCTTATGCTCCTTGTTCCAGAGCTCCACAACCCGCTTGTAAATTTCCAAATCATTCGCATTGTTCGGGCGGACTTGATGCTGAGTCACCGGAATGGCTTCATCCAGAACACCCGTTGCCTTTAATGCCGCCTTAGCATCACCGGACACCTTGATGTCAAAAGGTTCCGCCACACCACCGGCGGACAACGCCGGCAAGCCAGCCAACATCTCATTGACCGTGTACTTGAACGGTCTACCGCGCATCTTAGGGTACTTGAACTTCTTATTCCCACGGACGCCGATGATGATGACCCTCTTGCGCGCCTGGGGGATGCCGAGCGTTTTCGTATTGATGGTCTCGTAGGAAGTGGTGTATCCCGCATCCTTGAAGCCATCAATCATCATATCAAGATACTTGTTGCCGTCTTTGTCTGCTGCGGACAGAAGACCAACAACATTTTCAAACACAAAACATTTCGGCTTGTAGTGCCTAAGGAACTCAATGTAATACCGAAAGAGGTAATTGCGAGGATTCCCCTCCATAGACTTTCTCGCCCGACCGACCAACGAATAGGCCTGGCATGGCGGACCGCCCACGATCAGATCAATTGCCTCATTCCCCTTAGCAGCATCTATCTTCTTGAAGAGGGACTTCAAGGTCTCTTCTCCAACCTCTTCGTTGATAACCGAATCAAGAATTTGCGAAGGAATCTTTTTGTAGAACTCATCCCGTGAAATTTCACCTCTCAAGTAAGCGCAATAGTCGGCAAGCTTGCCGTTCTTCTTCAGCCAATGATACGCCATCCGCGTCTTGAGAGTAAAGCAAGCCGCCTCATTCATTTCCACATGGGCAACAGGGACATACCCCGCTTGGATAAAACCTTCGGACAAACCGCCACACCCCGCAAAGAGGTCAATGAACCTGATTCGCTTATCGGCTTTCTTCCCAGATTCCCTGCTTTGATTAGGGCATAAGCTACCAACCACCTTACCTTTAGATAAGATGCCCTGGCTCGATTGCTTCTTTGTTGCCCTGCCCACTGTCTCCTTCTTATTTCTCCGCGGCGGTTCTCGTCGTGGAGCTATGAGGCCGGTAACGTTTCCGTTCTCGCCAATCAGCATTATACCAAAATCCCCTATATTATATGATACACTGCAAAAGAAGGTCGCCCTCGGAGGATAGTAAAAGCTTGTTTTTACGGCATTTTGTGACACTTGTGCGCTATCCGCACTCAGAAGAGCTTCTGCTACCATCATGTGTGCGGACCCCGTGCGCCTTGTCTCGTACGCTTGCGCGTTCGCGACTAGGCAGCGTGCACTTTGCTCCTGTCAAGCAATGACCAAACATTTCATCCTCCTCTCAATCCATGCCATCAGATCTCCAACCATGTCGGTTCGTAGGCGATTTCGTATCGCTCGTCGAGGCGGGAGACGTTGTAGACGCGAGAAGACTCGAAATCTACGCCGCCGTGCTCGCCCGTGTGGATATGTCCGCAGAAGACGAGTCGCGGGCACTTCTCGACGATGGCCTCGGTCAGCGCAGACGAGCCGAAATGCTCGGAGTCCGTCTGGAGAGAACGATCGACGTCGCTTCCCGGTATGCGAGGCGGCGAGTGTGTGACGAGGACATCGAGACCATGGGGAATCTTCGAGAACCACCTCTTCAGCGTGTCCGACTCGCCCTCAAATGCCCAGGAATACGAGATGATCGGAACCCAGGGCGTTCCGTAGAACCTTACGCCGCCGACCTCCGTTCCCGCATCGCCGAGAAAATGGACGTTCGGCGAAAACTCGTACTTCCAGTCGATCCCATGGTCCTTGAAGAGTATGTGTGCAATCGGGTAGAAGTCGTGGTTTCCGGGGATGACGACAAACTGTATGCCGGGGTAAGACGACGTCCATTCCCTGAACCGCTTGTTGATCCACTTCTTCTGGTCGTTTATGTGCCACGGCCCGCGCCCCTTGAGCGGCGCGATGTCGCCCGCCAGCACCACGACGTCCGCGCCCCTGGGATCAAGCCCCTCAAGGTTGCCGTGCAGATCAGATGTCGCCATTATGCGCATGAGTTATTCTCCTTGGGAAACGAATCATATCTGAAATCATACCAAGATGTCCTACAATCGTCAATGTGGCACCTCCTTTTTATGCGTGGCGAAAGCCGTTTTCTTGATGCGGGGGATTTCGCCGGGGTCGAGCTTCATGAAGGCGAAGCACTTTCTGCCGAGATCCTTGAGAGACGCGCCGATGAGGTAGAGCTCCTTGTCGTCGATGATCAGGAATCGATCGTGGAACGCTTCGCTGTAGCGGACGGCGAGCTTCGGATACTGGGTGTTGAAGGTCGTGATATCCGAAGGGGAAATCTTATGGTGCGGAGCATGTTTCTTGTCGTAGTGCTCCGATGTGAAGACCGTAACTTTCACTCCTTTGCCTTTCTTCGCAAGGAGATCAAGTGTCTCAGGTGCCGCCCAGTTGTCGATGAGAATCAACGATCGCTTCGCGCTTGCAACGAGTTGCAGCACCAGCGCGCGCGCATCCCACAGCTGCCCGTCGTAAAACACGCCCTGAATAGGCGGAATCTGCGTCTGCACGAAGAAATCGACCCTCTCTTTCAAATCAACAATTGCCTGATCATGTTGAGCGAGCCTCCGATCCATCTTGTCTTCCAGCTGATTCAAGTGGGCGTTAACTGAATATCCCCGCAGCAGATACTCCTTCAACACACGGTTCGCCCACCGCCTAAACAGCACCCCGCGCAAGGACTTTACGCGATAACCGACGGAAGTGACGACTTCAAGGTTGTAAACAACCTCAGGACGCCCTTTGGTATTTGTTTGCAAAATTTGCAAACAATTCTCCTTGTCCACTTCGCCTTCTTTGAACGCGTTTGCGATATGTCTGCTGATAACCGACCGGTCTCTTTGGAACAGAACAATCATCTGCTCCTGTGACAACCATACAGTTTCGCCGTCAAAGCAAACAGAAAGCCTTGTCGTATCATCCGGCTGATAGACGACAATCTCGTTCTTCGGCTCAGGCAGATTTTGCGTTTGATTATCGTTCATAACAACACCTCCCATTCGAATGTCTTCTATAAGCGCGACTGTTCATTTGAACCGAATCCGCGGAAGATTTCGGCGAAGCCAGGCGGAAGGTCTTTGAGAAGGTCCTCTCCGCTCTTCCCGACGTCATCCCTCGCGCAGACATAGTTCCTGCACATTATTCCATCGCGCCAGGGGCATGTTCCCGTAGCGCACTTCGGACAGAGTTGCTCCATGATATGGCTCCTATTCCATTAGTCATTGTCGGTGCATTGCGCGGCCGAACGCCGGCCATGAGATACAATGCGCCAACGATCGCATTTTCGGAATAGGCGATGCCTCGCCGGATGCCGACGACGCCTGGGCCGCGCGTTAGCGCTCAAGCCCGCGGAGGAAGCCTCCTCCTCACGTTCCCAATCGGCGGCCGCGGTTCCCGACATCGACGCCCCCTCCCGGACCGTCCGCCCACCCTTCAGGCTTTTCGATCCGTTCTCAGCGAGACTCGGCACTCGCCTTTGGCTCGGCTATCCCCTCGGCCTTTCGGCCTCGGCCCTCAAAGCAAAGCTTTTCGGCGGCTACCCTTCGGTTTCAACCCGACGGCTCATCAAAGGCTCCCGTTCGTACCTCCGTCGCCACGGAGTTCAATCCCGGGGAGCACGGATATAATATCATAAACTCTCGTTCGGAGTCTATCGGAAATTCTGTTTGGGAAAATTGTCCATAGACGGTGGTCAGGATTGCGCACAGCAAATGATAAACTATGCGCCGTCCACAAGAACAAAGGTGAGGTATAAGCTAATCGGCAAGCCGCCGGTCCCGAAAACCGGAGTGGGGATAAAACCCTGTGCGAGTTCGAGTCTCGCCCTCACCGCCAAATGGATAGGTCTGCTAGTCTGGTTTAGGCAGCCTCGGTGCTAACGAGGTGGCGGCGAAAGCCGTCCGTGGGTTCAAATCCCACCCTATCCGCCACCAGCCTTTGCCCATCGGACATGGACACGCGACGCGGCAGAATGTGGTATAATACGCGGCGATGACAGTTCACCACCAGAACATGACGTCGAGTTCAAGTAAGTCGTCGTGATTGTCCGGGCCTCGTTCGCCCGGAGTCGTTTTCCGTTTGGCGATTTACTTGAGGTCCAGTGATGAACATCCCTACTATTAAACAATCCCGCAATGGCACTTTTGCCGATCTGCTCGTGCGATATGTTCGCGACAGGCGTGACGGTGATGCACCATCCGTATACACCGCGGCATGGCTCGACCGACGAACATGGTCCGCGATAGTGTCCAACCCGATGCGGCCCGTTGCAAAGCGCACGGCAGTTCAGTTCGCCCTAGCGCTGCGGCTCACACGCCGCGAAGCCGACGGCCTTCTGCAGGCGGCTGGCTATGCCCTTTCTCCGGCCATCCCTGAAGATGCAGTGTTCGCCTTCTGCCTTGGCAACGGCATATCCGACTTGTTCAAGGTCAACGACATGCTTTATGAGAACGGGCTGAAAACCATTCCGACGAAATAAGGGTATACCGCTGATGAATTCTCTCCAATCTCCCTGCCTGTCACTTATTGCAATATGTGACGGGAGGCGAAAGCCAGCAATGCCGTGCGAAGGACGATGCGCTGAGTGACAGATTTGGCAGACGCGTGTGCCAAATCTGTCAATACGGTAGGTCCCAGTAAGAAACGCAGAATTCGCGTAGATTCCGCCAAATTACCAACACGCTGAATTCTGCACACGCGTGTGCAGAATTCCTCGCAGCGTTTGCAACCGATGGCTGATCCTGTCAGCCTCTCCGCGGCGGTTCTCGTCGTGGAGCTATGAGGTCAGATGCGTTCCCGTTTCTGACAGTGAGTATTATACCAAAAGCAACGGCTTTTCGGGAAAGATTATGGGCGTCAGTAGTCGCTGGTTTTCCATTTCTTTGCGCCCTTTGCGTTCTTCTTGACCACCGTAGCCTCGGCGAAGGAGGTTGCGGCTAAAACACATTAAGGCCGAGAGCACACCTCCTTCATCCTCCCAAGCTCCAAAACTCCCCGTAGCGAAAGCAATCAGTGTTTAAGATTTAGCCGTGTAGAGCGTGTAGAACGTGTAGAAATGGGAATGTATTTTCGGCGCGCAGGTGCGCGGGGTAGCAGGATCAATGCGAATAGCGAAAATCAAGGTAATTGACCGAGCTAACTGCCCCATCTCGACTAGGATATGACCGCCCCCCGTAAATCACAGTCGGGGCAATTGGGTTGGGCATCAGCTTGGAATAGCTTCCGATCCCTTCCGCCAAGCTGTCCGACCACGTCATCGACGCCTTTATCTCAATAGGCTGAAATCCGTCTTGAGTCCTCCTGAGCACATCGACCTCTGTCCCGTCTGCAGTCCTAAAGAAGAACAGATCGCCCTCTGAGTCGGCGTTAAGGCACCGCTTCACAAGGTCGCTGACGACCATGTTCTCGAATAGATGCCCTCTAAGCGGGTCGTGCGCCATCTGCTCCCTGGTCTTGATGCCAAGCAGGCATGCCGCAAGGGCCGTCTCAGTGAAATACAGCTTGGGCGTCTTGACGAGCCGCTTTCTGATGTTCGCGTGGTATGGCTCCAGCCTGAACACAATGAAGGACGCCTCCAGGACATCAAGCCACTCGGCGAGCGTCGTATGGCTTACGCCCACGTCCCCGGAAAGGCTGTCGAGATTCAGCAGCTGGCCGGCGCGCCCTGCAAGCAGGACGAGGAACCGTCTAAACGCCGACGTGTTACGTATGTTGGCTATCAGACGCACATCGCGCTCAAGGTATGTCTGCAGATAGTTCTTGTAGTAGATGTTCGCATCCACTTTAGACGATACAAGTTCGGGCATCGTCCCTCGAAGCATCAGCGCATCCTGGGAAAGGTCAGGCGAGCGCTTGGCCGACTTAAGTTCCGAAAATGTCAGCGGCAGCAGCTTCAGGAAAGCACTTCTCCCGGCGAGCGACTGCGTAACCGTCTCCTTGAGTCGAGGCTGATGCGATCCCGTCAGAATGAACTGACCGCACTTCCCGCGATTGGCGTCCACAAGCGTCTGTATGGCCGATGCAAGCTTCGGCACCCTTTGAATCTCGTCGATTATCACAGGCGCAGGATGTAGCGCCAGGAATCGCCTGTAGTCATCATTGGCGAGATCGCGCGTCTCGGGATCTTCCAGATTGACATAGGTGTAGTCGGGAAAGCAATCGCGGACAAGGGTGGTCTTGCCCGATTGACGCGGCCCAATAAGGGTCAGCACGGGAAACTCGCTCGCCCTCTTCATGACAACAGGCGCAATCTCTCTTGCTATCATAATTCTCCTTTCACCTTGCGACAGGAGGAATTATACCACAAGTAAACTACAAATTGCAAGTGACAGTTGAGATTTGCAGATATCGCGTCAAATCGATCCAGGGAACCAGGTTCCGCCAGTGGGCGACACGGATTCTCCGCGAAATGCTCCTAAACAGGCTGGATGAAATCAAGCGCATCGCAAAACTCGAGCGGCGAATGGATTCTGCCGAAGGCGACATCAAGCAGATCAAAGGCGGAGTGTCTTATCTCGTTCAGCAGCTCTCCGTATCGCAAGAGGCGCCACGACGTCGCATCGGCTCTAACAGGGACGACGACACGCCTTCAAAGCCATACGGGCGAGCATAGCGAGCCTCAGCCACGCACAATGGCATAGCCGACGCCGCAGCGGTAGCGGAGGCCACTTTCTCAACCAGTTAAATCATTTAGCCGTGTAGAACGTGTAGAGCGTGTAGATTAGGCGGCGCGCACCTTGCTCCTGTCAAGTCGGGCTTCGGGGTAGCCGGCCGCAAGCCGCCCGATACGGTTCAGCTCCTCGAGAACCTTCAGGCGCTCGTCAATTGACAGCGAGAGGCAAAACGCCTCGTCCTGCTCTTTTAAGGTGGTCTTTCTAACGACAGTCCTATCCATTCCCGCTCCTCGCCTTGATTCTTTCAAGCGCAACGGCGTCAGCTATGTCCTTGGGACGGCCAGACGCGCGTTTGTTGGCTATGAGATCGTCAATCCTGGTTTAGAAGATGTTCATTCATTTGGTGTTCTACTGCGGCGGGTCTCGTCGGGGAGCTATGAGGTCAGATGCGTTCCCGTTTCTGACAGTGAGTATTATACCAAAAG
>ERZ842401.1515-NODE-1515-length-33010-cov-12.240692_pt1 | contig 33010 bp, 27 predicted proteins | sample MGYA00521270_ERZ842401 | MGnify/ENA primary metagenome ERZ842401 (study PRJEB31892, sample SAMEA3878208) | bioreactor metagenome | biome: Moose rumen | place: Sweden | collected 2011-10 | study: EMG produced TPA metagenomics assembly of the PRJEB12797 data set...
TTCAATCGGGTGTACTTCAACGACAGCACCGTTGATTTCCTGTGCTTGGAATGTCCAGCTTTCTTTGTAATCACCTGTTTCAATACCAATGCGGTAGATGTCCCACAAGCCGTAGATTGCATTGCCGCGAAGCGGATTTCCGCCTGCGCTCTGTCCGAACCACAACTTCAACTGCTCAATCGGAGAATACCAAACGTATGCGCTATCTAACATATCGGAATAGACACTGCCACCGTCGCCATTGTAGTTGAACTGTGCATGTGCACCGAAGTTGTCTGTTGAACCGTCGAACGAAATGCCGTAGCGTGTGCCGTATGACTGCCAGTTTGTCGTGTTAGTCATAATGACTTCTGTACCGTCATTAGAGTCTTTTGCCGAATTTCCGATTGCCGCGACGTTGTTGCCGCCAAATCCCACATTCACATCTGCGAAAGCCGCAGAGCCAAGAAGAGCAGCAACAGCCGCTCCTGCAACTAACTTTTTCATAAAAACCACTCCTGACTTATGGAAAAACATTTTTTTTCAAGTTTCATTCACTAAAACTCTTTTTTTGCCATATCAGCGGTTTCAAGGTTCGTTCATTTACACTGTGTCTACACAATGCTCTAAAAAAATGCTTTCGATAACATCTACAGCTTTTCGTTTTGTCGTATCAGATTTTGCATAAAGAGCTGTTGTCGTGATTTTCGAGTGCCCCAAAAGCCTCTGTATCGTAAACACATCAACACCACTTTCAAGTGCCAAAGTAGCAAAAGTGCGGCGTGCAGTATGAAATCCAATTTCTTTTTTTATCCCTAACGCTAAAGCCCATTTTTTAAGCTGTGCAAGCGAAGTTGCATATTTTAGCTGAAAAATAAAATCTTCTGCATTATGAACTTTGTTTAACCCCAGCAAATCCAATGCAGCTTTATTCAATGGAATCTCGACAGTACGCTTCGTTTTTATCTGTTGTTTTTTTATGTAATATTCAGAATTACAATGCTTTTTTATGTGCTTATACTGCAAAGTAGCAAGGTCTGAAAAGCGTAAACCTGTCATACAAGAAAACAAAAACGCCTTTTGTGTATCATCTGTTATATTCTTCATTGCCGCTTTCAGTTCCGCAGTAGAAAGAGTATCTTTTTCACTTCGTTCAAAATGCACATTCTTGACACAAGGCGCGCATTTTATAAGTTTTTCTTTTTCGGCTGACTTTAGCACCGTTCGTAAAACTGAAATGTAGCAAAAAATACTAGAATGTTGCAGATTTGTTTTGTTCAACAAAAAAGACTGAAAACCGAAAAGCCAAGATTCATCAATTTGTTGCAAATCAACATCACCACACAGATATTTTGCTACATACCATTTTAAGCTGTTTAATATCTTTCTTCGGCTGTTGCTCTTTGCTTTCGTTTTGCATTCATCAATATATGCTGAAAACTTTTTTTCGTTTTTTATCGGCTCTGTCATTTCTGCTGTTTTAGATTGCTTTACGCCCCATTCACCGCATAAGATTTGCATTTCTCGCTTTACTCTGCATATTTCTGCAAAATGAAGCTGCGTTTTTCTGCATTGCTTATCGCTACTCAAAGCGATACCTAAACTTTGCCAATGATGTTTTCTATTAAAAATAACATCAAGATACACTCGATTGCGCTTTATACGTATTTTTACACTCATAACCCCTTAGTTTACACTTTGTCTACACAAAATACTTGACGACAACTGACTTTGAAATAATAATATAGGTATGGACATAACAGATTTTGAGAATGAAGATGAATATGCAGAGAGAATGTTAGCAGAAAAGAAGCTGCTTAATCCTCGAGTAGATTCTACATTCAAAGCCCTATTTACACAGCCTACGGCAGAATCGAGAGGCGCACTAAAGTCATTTCTTGAAGCTGCAACAGAGCATGAAATAATGAAGATAGAGCTTTTGCCGTCTAGCGCGATAATAGATTATTTTGGTCAACGTGATGTAAATTATGATATTCTTTGTACGTTTAACGACGGAGAACAAGCTAACATAGAAATGCAAGCGTTTAACCAATGCTATAATTATGGAAAAAGAGCAGAATACCATGTAGCAAAGGTGTTTGCATCGAGCTTGAAAAAAGGTATGCCGTGGGAAACCGTTTCAAAGGCATATCAAATCAGTGTTTTGAACTTTTTATATGATTCAAAAAGTACTGATATTGTTAGCCGTTACGCAATGCGTACAGCAGACGGACGAGAGCTTTTGAATATGCAAAATATCGTATTTATAGAGCTACCGAAAATAAAAGACAAAGAAAAGAACTTTGAGAAAAATACAACTCTTGAAAATTGGGCTATTTTTTTAAGAGATGCGGATAATCCAAATAAAATGGATTTGATAGATGAGCTGACAAAGAAGGAGGAAGGACTTATGCAAGCACAGCAATCATTGTCATCAATCAGTGCAGATAAATTGATGTGGGTAACACAGTTTCGCCAAGAAGTTGCCGAACACGACAAAGCCTCTTATGAGTACGCAATAAAAAAAGCCCGTTCCGACGGACTTGCAGAGGGCAGAGCAGAAGGCAGAGCAAAGGGACTTGTGGAAGGCAGAACTGAGGGCAGAGCAAAGGGACTTGTGGAAGGCAGAGCTGAGGGGGTTAATAATGTGATGAAGCTCAATGCGCTTCTTATCAAAGAGAACAGGTTTGACGACTTGAAGAGAGCCTCAAACGACTGGGATTATCTAAATAAGCTATTGAAAGACTTTAATTTATAAGATTTTTTCTTTCATTGTTGTTTCATTTTTTCTTTTTTGTGGCAGGGAGAGCTTGAAAAAAGGCTTTCCCTGTTTTATTTTGTGCTACGCAAAAACGTGTACAGCTTACCGATGGTAAGATATACACGTTACAGGCAGTAAGATGTACACATTACCGATGGTAAGATGTACACCTTACAGGCGGTAAGATTGATATTATAGCGCGAAAAAAGAAATGAGATATAATAGAGATTTTTGAGTAATAGTGATAAAAAAGAAACATATAGTGTCTAATAACGGCTTTTTCTATAAAAAATAAGAAATTAAAGCAGAATGTTTCCGAATGCAACACTTAAAAGTACGGCAAGTTACAAAAAAAGTCAGTTTTTTCGCATTTTTTTCTTGACAAATAGAAAAAGTGGGTTTATTCTAAAAATGTATTTATGGAAAAGTTAAAGAAAAAACGGCGATAGAAAAACGCGATATTGTAGAATTGATATATTTTATAACTAATATGTATAATTTCTGCCAGTACCGTATTTAATATTGCACAAGTTTTAGTGAATGAAACTTGAAAAAAAATGTTTTTCCATAAGTCAGGAGTGGTTTCTATGAAAAAGTTAGTTGCAAGCGCAGCAATCGCTGCTCTTCTCGGTTCAGTAGCTTTCGCAGGTGTTGGTCTCAGCGATGCTCCAAAGCTCAGCATTGGCGGTTGGGGGCGTGGTGTTTGGCTCACAGGCAATGGTTGGAACGGTGAAACGAACGACAAAGGCGAAAATGACGGTAACGACATTTACACATCTGCAACAAAGAGCTGGGGTGGCACAGGTCCTCGTGTTGGTGCAAACATCAGCTTAGAAACCGATAATATCGGTATGTTTGCAGAGTTCCATGCAGAAGAACAGCAGTGGAGCGATTACAGAATCTGGTGGTCACCTGTTGAACAGCTCAAGGTATTCCTCGGAACAAACCCTAACCATTTCCGTGGCGACGCTGTATACGGAATGTGGGACATCTACCGCACTGGCGTTGTAGACAGAAGCTGGAAATATGATGACTGCAGCAGTAACAGCATTAAATATGGTTCTGCACAACAACAGGAAGAAGGCTGGACGTTTATGAGCCACAGTTGCAAGGGTGCTCAGATTTTAGCAACTCCAATCGAAGAATTGAAACTTGTTGCTGCATTTGAGTTTCCTCTTTCAAAAACAGGTTGCTATTGGAGTGACGACGACAAAGCCTATGTAACAGATGCTTCTTCAAATGTTAAAAACGTGTTTGGTCGTCAGTCAACATTTGCCGCTGCTTACAACATCGAAGGTATTGGAACTGTAAAGGCAGGATTGAAAGAGAAAGATATCGTTACTGTCAAAGACGGCAAAGAAAAAGCACAGAACATCTTGAATGTTGCTTTTGACCTCACTGCTGTTGAGAATCTTTACTTGAGCATTGGTGCTTTTGTTCCTCTCGTACAGAAGACTGTTGCAAGTTCAGTTGAGTCTAATGGCGAAGAGATTGGTTGGGGTAATCAGGTTAATGTGTTTGCAAAATACAACATGGATGCTCTTACAATCAGCGGTCGCATTGGAACAATCATTGGCACTTATGATGCAAAGACAAATAATAGCGAAACATCTGGTATTGAGGCAACAGACGGAGCATTTGGTTTCTTAGTTGGTGCTAGCGTTGAATACAAGATTATGGACAGCTTGTCTGTTATCGGCGAAGTTGACTATGCAAACGGTATCTATGCTAACCGCTCTACAGCAGATAATATGGACGTTCTTGACTTTGGAATTGCAGTTTCAAAGAGCTACTCAAACGGCAAAATTGTTGCAGGATTTGAGGGAACAACAAACAACAATAACGCTCCTGTAAATGCATATCACACAGCAAAAGATGATGACTTCGGCTGGTGTATTCCAGTTTGCTTCGAATACTGGTTCTAAGCTAAAAACAGCTTAATGCTGTAATAAAAAACGCTCTGTGAGGTCGAAATCCTGCGCAGAGCGTTTTTTTATTTGTATAATTGTAATAGAGAAATCCCTGTACAATACTTTTGCACAGGGATTTTTATTATTGGTTATAACTCTGCTTGCTTTATAGTCAGCCAATACACTTATTTAAGATAAGAACGACCTCCTTTTTGTTTGAACTCTTGAATTGTCGGATTATACTGCTCTATGATGTCTATCACGTCAATATGATAATCGAGCTTTGATTGCTCAAACAACGGCTTTCCCTCAGGTTTACGTCTCTTATTTGCCTCTTCAATTAGCTTAAACAACTCTCCTTCATCACGAACAAGATACGGCTCTCCAAATGCGACAAGCAACACCCTACCCGCCTCCGTTTCTCCTAGCTCGTAATCTGTTATCACATCAGCTTCTGCTTTATTCATATTGCGCACTTCTTTGCGTCTACCCGTCGCACTAGTATACAGCTCATCTCCTGCAACTAAGTGCTTATGTATAAAATACGTTTCTCCAGAAGCAGGCGTAAAAGAAACGAGTGCGTCTGGTTGATATTCCATATCGGTTTTCCAATAGCGCAAATGATACGCAAACACAGGAGTATTCTCTTGCTTTTCACTCTCTGCACCAGCTTCATCTTCACCGCCTGCACCTGTTGCGCCATAAAATGATAACATTCGATTCGACACAGGCACATAAGGAAGCTGTTTTCTGTTCCCCTGTTTCTTCGCTGTCTTCAATTCTTCAAGTGCTTTTTCTGCATCGCCGTCAACAAAGTATAAACAATCTAGTTCTTTCTCTTTTTTAGGAACGCTTATTGTAATCCCGTTAACATTGCCTGTGCGTTTATAAAAGCCAAAGAAATTATCGTCATCACTATCGTGAATTGCAAAATCAAGATATAATCTATTGCCAATAACAGCTACAGGAATATGCACACTTTCTTTTTCGCCAGGATACTTAACAATCAAATCCCATGCGCCGCAATTTTCATAATCTGCATTCAATAGATTCTCATACGTTACAAAAATCTGCTCGGCAGAAGAACTTTGAGCTGCGTTTTTCTCTCTGCTTCTTTCGCTTGAAACAGAAGAAGGCTCTGCAGCTCTGTCGTAGTACCACCCATAATACTCTTTTAAGACAATCGAGAGAGGAAAAGAAGTATCAACAGCATTTTCGCCGCCGTCAAAATAAATATATCTGTCGCTTCCTCGCCATAGACCTGCAATAAGCGCAGGACAACGCGATACATCAGATACTGGCTGAGTAGAACTTAATTGGGCATATAAAGAAAATGACACAAAAGAGAACAATGCTCTAACAAAAATACGTTTCACACTTTTATTATCGGATAATTCTAAAACTATACCCACTAATGTTTAGGTCGATGTGCCATAATAGAGAAGTTTACCGTTTTTTCTATCTCTCTGCCTGCCGCCAAATCCACGTCCCAGCAAAGAGCAACAGAAATCGTTCGCCCGTCTTTTGAACTAACAGGACAAATAACAACACCTGCGCTTTCATTCGGCTCTAATACAAAAGCGACATTAGAAAACATATCTGTCAACTGCACATACGAAACATCATTTATAAGAGCATTTTTTTCAGGTGTCTTTTTTGTTCCTGCGGAAATTATTTCCATTGTGTAACAGATGTCTTTTTCAAAATGCGTATCAGCAAAATTAAGTTCCGTTACCAGCTTTGCTTTCACAACAAGCGGACTTTCGTTTTTCAAAATGTATTGAACTGCAATACCTGAACTCGTAGTAATATATTTTTTTCGCAGAGAAAGCGTTTGCTGCATTTCAGAAAAGCGACCACGCCCCAAAAGTATGACTTCACGACGCTGTGAATCGAACATCGATTCTGAAAAAAGGGTCTTAGAAAAAACTTCATTACCTACTTTTTCGCCTAAAATATAGCTATCAAAATCAGATACTTCTATCAAATAATCAACAAATATACCTTTTTTTGCATCACAAAGGCTATCTGCGTAATTACCTGCATTATGCAAAATTTCAAGTTCAGTGATACTCGCGCCTTTTCGCTCAATACACGCCATATAGCTCTGCATTTGGCACACATATTCATAAATCCCGTCTGCGTTATAGTCAAATGACGTTATCGATTCACGAAAATCTACCGCATCTCGCGCTAACTTTTCAGCAGCATTAAGATTTCTAAATGCACTCTGCCTCACAACTGTATTAGCAAAAACACCTTGTGGAGAGCAAATATATGCTTGTCCAATCTGTCCCGCCCAAAGCCGTTCACGAGCTTCTTTTTTACGCATTTTATCGCCATGGCATTGACTTATAAGAAGACTCACATACATCATTCTGTGATAAAGGCTATCGCTATGAGGATTATTTTGCAAAAGGTCATAAATCGTTATAGGGAAACGAGATTCCACATGTGGCACTGCCCAATATGCTATATCTTCTTGCATACCAGACGGAATATAAAGCCGAGAAAAATGTTCACAAGAGCGAACAACGCTCAACGGATTAGAAATGACTATATCTTTTATTTCGTCGCTCTCTGCAATTTTCGCAAGACCATCAAGAAAACCTGTTTCAAACATCATCTTCATCGTGTCTTTTTTCACTGCAATACTCAATACTCTCGGCACATCAAAAGCCGAATATTCGTCATTTCGTATATCGTCTATCACCTTGCGTTTGAGAATCTTCACATAATTCAGAGCTGTTTGATTTTCTGTAACTTCAAAATCACGGAATATCGGCAAAATAGAAACAGTTTTTCCTTGATATGCCATTATAATGGGAAGATAATTCTGCTTGCCGCTCGGAACAAGAGAGCTATCAAGAAAAACGTATTCCATTCCGCACGTTTGCAAACAAGGAATTAAAGACGATTCCCACACAGAGCCGTAAATCATCATTCCTCTCGGTCTTTTGCCGATAGATTGACGAAGCTCAGATGTAAGAAGCTCTATTTGTCCGCTCCTGTCCTGCGGAAAAAGAAGAGGAAATATTGGATTATAATATCCTCCGCCTAAAACTTCTAACTGCTTTCTGCTTGTCAGTTGTCCGATAAGGTCAATAAACTCTAAATGATGTTTTTTATAAAAAGCAAGCTGATTTCCCAAAAACGATACAGAAAACTGCAACTTTGGGTGTGCATATAAAAAAGAGGCAAATCGTTTATAAATACTCTGATAGTCTTGTTCTAATTTGTCATCATCATTAGAATCATCTGCAACAAGCGAAAAACATAGATTTAATAGGCTCACTTTGATTTCCTATAGAACATTCTATAACATTTTTCCCAAAATTTAAAGTCTTTATTTGCCGTAGATTCATTTTTTTCTACGCAATGGCATTTAGCGCAATTCACATTTTCTTCCGCAGGAACAGCGCAATGCTTGCACTCTGAAAAGCTCAACGGCACTAGTTTTATCAGTTTTTTTGGACATTCTGCTACACATTTCCCGCAGCCATTGCACAAATTAGATACAACCGCCGTCCCTTTTACAATATTTATAGCCTCTTGCGGACAAACTAAAGCGCAATCGCCTAAACCTATGCACCCCCAATCGCAAAAATCTTCTGTTTCGCATTGTGTCGCAAAAAGTTTACAGCTTTTCACACCATAGTAATTCATTCTATCTTTTTCAAATTCCCTATCTGGAGAACAACGCACAAGCGCAACTTTTGAAAAAGGAGAAGGCTTCACTTCATCTTTCTGCACTGCATATTGTATCTCTTCATTTGAAAAAAGAGGGGCATCGATACTGACCGATTGCTGACGCAAAGCAGGCAGGAGAATACTAAAGATAAAGAATAAAATTGCGCTTAACACCAAAAGAAATAGAAAAAAGAACAGCATTGCAAAAATCATTGTGCAACTCCTGAATTAAACCAAGATACATTCCATGCAAAAAGTGCTAAAAGTATCACTGCCATACTCAAAAACACAAGCGCACTTTCCGAAAAGTCTTTTGCTCGCTCCCCTGCCTCAATTCGTCTGAATATTGCATGCAAAATCGGTACAAATAAATAGAACGACAGCACACAGCTAAGCGAAATTATCGTTACACGAAGCAAAGAAGTTCCCTCATTCACAGAAAGCAATATCGATAAAAGCGAAATAGAAAACTCTGCGGAGGAATTTCGAGAAGTAATGCGCACTATTGATTCATAGAAAACAGAAATCGAGATGTAAATAAGTGCGCAAACAAACGGATATAGCTCTGAAAGTGAATACGGCACTAACAGGCTTTTGCACACCAAATAGCTTAAAACAGCAGAAGAAGTAACAGTGAAAAGAGATTTTATTCCTTTCATAAACTGCCCCTTCATATCGACACAAGCCACCGCAGAACGATTTAAGCCAATTCCATAAAAAAGAACCGCAGAAGAATAAAAAATATAATACACCATACTAGAAATCATTTTTCACTCTCCTCGCCATTTGCTTCGCTTTCTTCCTTTTCTTCCTTATTTATTGCAACTCCTTCGATATTCGCAATTATCCGCATCTTACGCATAATGTGAAGCTGGAAGACAATAACCAATCCAACAAGAACAAGAGTGCCAGGAATAGAAGCAACAAAGTTTCCGATTTGCAGCAAAAACGGCTTTACAGATAAATCGATGCTCAACAAACCTTTTGACGCAGGAAACGTAATCGTTCCATAGCCGAAAATATCGCGCAAGAAAAACAAGATAAGCGCAAAAAGAGAAAATCGCAGACTCTGTGACATATTATCTTTCAGCTCTAAGATTAAAGGTTCTCTGCTGGGGTCAAAAAAATAGCCGATTAAAAAAGACGACAGCGACGGCAAATAAAGCAAAAAGCCAAGAGTTAGCGCGTAAACCGGATTATAAAACGTCAATAGCAGCTTTTGCAGCATTGTTACACACACAAGCATCATTGCCACAAGAACACTTTGCAAATCATCAAACTTTAATATGCTTATCAGCTTTCTAAAAAGAGTGCCGATAAGCATTGTTATATTAAGAGAAAGAATGAGTATTATGCCAAAAGCAAGGCGACCAGGAGCTGGCACTAAAAGAGCTAGCGATGCTGCTACAAAAACATAGAGATTATTTTGCTTCATTTTTTATACTCTCCTGAATCTGCTTTTTCCAATATGCAATTTGAGATTTCTTTGCATTATTCTCAATTCTTTCGCTTGTTTCTTTATCAACAAGCGCGAAGCCTACAAACTCTACGCTGTCTTTCGCACTATCCGAAACAAAAACAGCTGCATGCGGTCCGTATATAGTAGCAATTCGCACGATATACGCAGAAAGATTCTTTTTCTCCCCCGTTTTTTTTGCTATTGCATAATGCGCCGAACTCACAGACATCACCGCTTCAATTTCTATTGCATCACCAACAATATATGTATCTGGATATTCACGGTCTAGCACTTCTTGCACTTGCTCTTTTAAGCCGTCGTACCTCTTAGTTCGAGAAAATATGACAAGCGTAAAAAGAATAGCAAAAATAAATATGAGCAAACCTAAGAAAATGCCGTAATCACGCAATTTTCTCTGCGAGCTACTTAGCATTGCAGACCTCCATCATTTTAGAAACATCTTTATTTATACGTCGATTCTCTATCATCTGAATAAATGGAGAAAGAACATTCGCTATCAGTACAGAAAACATACACCCAGAAGCCGAAAACGCACAGCCCACAATGACATAAAACACCACTCCGCACAATATGCCGTAGAATAGCCGCCCCGAAGTTGTATACGGAATTGTTCCGTACCACGTCAAAACAAAAAGAGAACAAAACGCCACTCCACTTGTGCATAATGCTAAAAACATATCCCCTTGCAGCATCTGACCGCCCAAAACAAAAAAGCCGATTACCTTAACAAAGAGCAAATATGTCAAAATAGAGGCTATCGGGATTATCGCAGTAATCATATCGAGCGAAAAGAGTATTATAGAAGACACTATCGTAAGCAAATTAAAGCGGAATGCAGGAATAATCGAGCCATTATCTATAAGAAGCGTCAAATAGCCGATTGGTAAAGAAATGCCAAACTTATTAAAGAATTTTTCATTAACAAGCGTTGTAAGAGAAAAATCGATTGGAAGCGGCGTTAATATCTCGTTTTGATACAAATAGCTGCCTATATTCACTGTTTCAATCATAGGTCTATCAAACAAAAAAACGGGAAAATAAGACGAAGCAGTAAAATACGCAATAGCCACCGTTACCGCAACAGGATTAGCCCAAGTGCCAGAAAAAGAAACAAACGCATTTTTAATTATGACAAACGTGAAAAACGTTATGCAAAACACAGCCAAAAGCGGAAAACTTTCGGGCAAGAACATACCCACAAATAACCCTTGCGCAATGCAAATAGCTAAAGAATCGTGATGTCGCTTATACTTTTTGATATTGACGAACTCGGAAGCAATAGTAGCTAACACCGCACAGCCAATCACCAAAAGCGCAGAATAACTTTTCGTCAAAAACAATACGGCGAGCTGCAAAAAAAGCAAAAATATCTGTCCTAAAACAGACGCTCTTACAGACGGCTTTGTATAAAAGAATGGTCGTAAGATAACTGTTTCGGGATTTGCAATAGACTTCTTCAAAAATATATTATTCATATTTTCTCTCCTTTTTTAACTCCGCAATAGACTGCGCTAAAGGCAGACGCGATGGACAAACACTATTGCATAATGCACACAACGTGCAGAGCTTAGAAGTATCAAGAAGCTCTTTTTTCACCGCTTTTTCCATACCTTTTAATCGCTGATATAATAAATCAGGATACAATCCCTCTGGGCAGACATGGCGGCAAGAGCCACAGCGTACACAAGAAGCATAATGAGGGTCTACAAGCTCCGAAATAGGCAAAAAGAGAATAGATTTCACTATTTTTGTAATCGGAACATCAAATCCAGGCGCAACAGTACCCGTATACAGTCCATTTACGATGATTTTTGCAACCTTTTTCGTAAATCCGCCACACTCTGCTGCTAAAAACCCGATAGGAGTTCCAATATTTACGCGCAAAATGCCCGAAACCTTTAAGCAATCCCCCGTAATATGCACAAAACAGCTCATCATTGGAATACCGCATACCACAGCTTCATATACTGCAAATGCTGTTTCTGGGTCGATGAAAAGCTCTTGAGTCGTAATATCTTTGAACTGTGCATCGATATTCTTTTCTTTTTTGACCAATGAAACAATATCTCTTTTAAATCCGCAGGGATATTTTGAAGAATCAGCAGAAACGCAAGTATACGCAATGTTTTCAAAGAAGCGTGTAGAAATCTCTGTTGAAATCGGGTTGCCGTCTTTTTTAGAAGCAACAAGAACAATAGCTTTCGCTTTGAGTGCGGTCGCAATAATAGCCGTTCCCTCCGCAACCTGCGCAGGATAATGAGAGGCAACAAAAGAATCCGTTACTCTGCTGGGGTCTTCGTCAAAAAGGCGAAGCACGACAAAGCAATTCTCTCTTTTACGAACCTTGTCAAACTGAGAAGCTAGGCTGAAAGGTCTTTCAAACGTATTTATGACCCCTTTATCCGCTATCATGTGTTGCAGCGATTCAGGAGAAAACAAACTCCATTCAGCAGGAAAGCTCTTTTTTCCAATAAACGAAAAAGCCCCTTTAAGCGCAATAACAGCCGCATCGCTTCTTTTTCCGTCGGGAAGCGATATGCTTTTTATCTCTTTTACAATTCCAGGCAAAGAAGAGTGAATATTTGCAGAAAAGCTATTCTGAATAATCGAAAGCGGAGAAGCAATAATTTGCCCCTCGCTTACCACATCGCCCTCTTTTACTAACGCCCTGCACTTGCACCCATCTTCCTGCACAAACGGCACATACGCAAGAGAAGGCAAATACGAGCGCGGAGAGCATTTAAACTGATATTTTTCGGCTATATTAAAATTAGATACTATTGGCATACTGCTTTCTTCTTCTGTAAAATATAATAAAGTGCCATTCCCAATGGAATACACACGGTAATAAGCAAAATAAACAGCGTCATAGAGCCTAGCGACTCCACTCCCCCGCTACTTGATGAATACGAAAAATAGCTATTCTCCCCTTGCTCTCTCAAAAGAGTTTCTATTCTCGGTTCTGCAAGAGTTGCATACTCATCTAACATTTTCTCTAAAAACTCATCTCCATACACAAATCGTTTTGAAACAGTCTTTACCGCCCTTGTTCCTTCCATTTTATAAAACGGAACTTCAACAACATCGCTCTCTTTTGCGTTCAGATTTTTATACTCAAATGTTACGGTTTTCCAACTCCAATCTAAAAAATCTTTCAAATTAGGCAGTTCTTCTTTGCCGCTCACAGACGAAACAGGAGAGGGAAGAGATAAAAGATTTGTCGATGAAGAAGCTGACAAATGCTGCTGCGGAAAAAGAGAAAACACAATCTGCAACAAAATTGCTCCAGCGCATAAAAAGAGGCAATCGGCAGATTCTCTTGTGATTACGTTCGCCGAATACGCATGAGGAATTATGCTTATTGGAGAAAAGTTCGCCCTGCCTACTCTGAACGAGCGCGGAAGAGAAACGTACGACTTGCCTTTGAACTGCAAAATCATAAGTGCGGATAAAAGCACACAAAGCGAAGTAAGAGAGCACAAAAGCAGGTTTTTCAGCGACACATACGCACAAATTGCAATCGGGAATAACAGCAAAATCAATATATATACGTTGTGAAATCCTTTTACAATCGCGTTTTGACAAGGATACAACAGCTGTAGCAAAAAGCAGCCGTACAAGAGCAAAACAGACGCAGAACCATTTATGCTATTAGGAACAACAAGGGAAAACGTTAGGGGAAAAAGAGAAAAAAGCGTAAACGGCAAGCGATTTTCTGCACAGCTTAATAAGAAGACAAAGAACAATAAGCAGATTATCGGCACATACAGCGGATACAAAAAAGATACATCAAGCCCACAAGAGCCAAGCGTCTGCAATGTTTTCAATGCCGCGCCTAGCTTTGATTTATCATTATCGTTGACATAATAAAGCTGATATTTTTTCTGCTCATCAAAAAAGTAGTTTTTTATACGCTGCCTATAATCAGAAAGACGGGAATTATCGCTTAAAAAATGCACTGTTACCAGCGGCTTTATCTCATTCTTTTCTTGCGAAGAAAGCGTAATAACCTTCTCGCACCCAGCCTTGCTCAAAACAGAAAGCACGGTATTTTCTGCTATGCCGACATCAGCATACAGCACCGTGTAGCCCTTCCACATCTTTGAAATAGGGATATTCCATGACAAAATGATAAAAGATAAACTAATTAAAATGATACTTATAGAAATAAGACGTTTAAATAAAATCATAGCACAGAAAAAGCGAGTCCATTTATAAATCCTAAAAGGCTACCTATGATTACTTCCATAGGAGTGTGTCCTTGTACTTCCTTTATTGGAGAAAAAGAAACTATTTTTCTATCGTCCAACGCCTTACCGATGACATTTATCATCTTGCCGTGAATACCGTTAGAGCGTCTAACTCCCACCGCGTCGCGAACAGTGATAAGATACAAGCCCAAAGCCAATACAAACACATCAGAATCAAAACCAGAATGAAACCCAATCGATATACAAAGGCAAGCCACCAAAGCCGCATGACTAGACGGCATACTTCCAGTGCGCCAAAGAAGAAGCTCAAAAAGCTCTTTTATCGAATGAACTCTGCCAGAAAACAGCTTTATCACAGTCTTTATGAACTGAGCCGAAAACCAACTGAATATACACGCAATGAGGATTGGATTTTGAAAAATTATATAGAACTGCTCTTTTGCGTTAATTAACATATCCTATATTATCGCTTTTTATTCCCGTTTTGTCTAGTAATACCGTTCTTACTAAAGCCTATCTTAGCATATTTAACAAAACGATACAGCAATTTTTTCTAATTCTTACACTAAAGCCGCTCTTTAGTGTAGCGATTACTTACTCTTTAGCGTACGGATTGGTCGCTCTTTAGCGTAGCAATGTGAGTGTCTTTAGTGTAGCGATGGTTCGCTTTATACTGTACGCTAAAGAGCGAATATGCTATTATCTATCTATGGACTTTACGACATTTACTGCAGGCAAAGACGACGAAGGCAGGCGGTTCGACCGAGTGATAAAGCGCATTATTTTAAGCGAAACTATTTCTTCTCCTATTTATAAAGCAATGCGAAAAGGCTTGATTAAGCTCAACGGCAAAAAAGGAAGCGAAAACGACAGAGTGTGCGCAGGCGATGAGATAAAAATAGCTTCGTTCTTACTCGCAGGGCAATCAAGCACACCGAACGAGCAAAGAGAGAGTGAGGAGAGAGCAAACGCAGAAAAGAAAAAGTTCTTAGAAGAACACACGATATTAAAAACAGCGGATTTTCTTATCATCAATAAGCCCTATGACATCAGTGTGCAAGGCGGAAAAGAAAATCTTTGTGATATAGTAAGCTCTGTGTATAATAACGCAAGGGAAGCTGCGGCAAACACATCGCTTTCTTTTAGAGCAGGAGCATTGCACCGCCTCGACCGAAAGACAACAGGGATACAAGTGTTTTCGCAAAGCCTAGAGGGCGCAAAATGGTTTTCACAAGCGATAAAAACGCATATAATTAAAAAGACATATATCGCAATAGCGCAAGGGAAGCTAGAAAAAAGCGAAAAATGGATTGACTTCATCGACGACAGCGAAGAGGAAGAGCAGAAAAAGAGCAAAAACTTCCATACCGTGCGTCTATTCTCCAAACCCACACAATGCGCAAAAGAAGCTATCACGACTGCAATTCCGTTAGCATACGGCACATACAAGGGAAAAGATGTTACTTTGATAGAATACAAAATCGAAACAGGCAGAAAGCACCAAATACGAGCGCAAAGCTCTTTTCACGGCTATGCTCTTTTAGGCGATACGGCGTATGGAGCGCAAAAGATAGCAGAGAGCCAATCGCATTTTCTCCACGCATACCGATTAACATTCCCCAAAGATACTATTTTTGGACTTCCTGAACACATAGACGCACCTATTATGACAAATTTTGAAAAAATGTTAGTCAAAATATTGATAAAATGGTCTAACGTTACTATAATATGAAATCGTATGGCTCTCGTCGAAGACCTCTTAAAAAAAATCACTGAAATCACAGTATTCGCACTCGTAGGCGCAAGCGGAACAGGAAAAAGTTTTCGTGCAAAACTCGTTGCGCAGAAACACGGCATCGATACACTCATCGACGACGGGCTTTTAATCCAGAACGATAAAATCGTTGCAGGCCGTTCAGCGAAAAGAGAAAAGTCGTATATGGGCGCGGTGCGTGTTGCTCTTTTTGACAAGAAAGACCACCGAGATGAAGTCGCAAAAGCCTTGCAATCAATGAAGATACAAAAGATTCTTATTCTTGGCACTTCTGACAAAATGGTGAATATGATTGCAGAGAGGCTACAGCTTCCGCCTGTGTCAAAGATTATCCGCATAGAAGAGATTGCGACAAAAGAAGAGATTGAGCAAGCTATACGCAGCCGACAGGTAGAGGGAAAGCACGTTATCCCTGTTCCTGCAGTGGAAATAAAGAAGAGTTCGCCAAAGATATTCTTGAACGCAGTCCGCGTGTTTTTCTCACGAAACAAAAAGAAAGCAGAGGGAAAACTCTTTGAAAAGTCTGTTGTGCGCCCAGAGTTCTCAAAGAAAGGCAGAATAAGCATTTCAGAAGCCGCATTGAATCAAATGACAATGCAGTGTGTATCGTCGTTTAACAGCGAAATAAAAGTGCGCAAACTCTCTATCAAGACAAGCGCAGAAGCATATAAGTTCACTTTGACAATCGATGTGCCTTTTGGTACACAGCTTACCAGCGTTGTCAGCGATTTGCAAAAGCATTTAATCGACAACATCGAACGCTTTACGGGCATTATGATAGAAGAAGTGAACATCATCATCGATAAAATCCGCTCGCCCGCAAAGACAGAAAAAAAATAGCCATAGGCTCTGCGTTCCCTATAGCTATTTTTATGTTACAGTACAAAACAGACTGTGTCTGTTACAAAACAGGCTGTGTCTGCTGCTGAGAAGAGCGCGGCAATTTTATTTGCTTCATCAAGTTTATCATCTCGATTGCGCCTAAAGCACATTCATAGCCCTTGTTTCCAGCCTTTGTACCAGCTCTTTCTACTGCCTGCTGAATGGTGTCGGTCGTAAGCACGCCAAACATCACAGGAAGCCCAGACTGCATAGAAACTTGTGCAATTCCCTTTGACACTTCAGAGCAAACATAGTCATAGTGGCTTGTAGAACCGCGGATAACAGCACCAAGACAGATGATTGCATCGTATTTGTTTGTGTCTGCAAGGCGTTTTGCAACAACAGGTATCTCGAATGCACCAGGAACCCACGCAAGAGTGATGTCTTTTTCTTCGACGTTGTGTCGCAAAAGCCCATCTCGTGCGCCCTCTACGAGCTTTGACACGATAAACTCATTGAATCGAGCCGCAACAATGGCAATCTTCATCTTGCCAGCAACCAGTTTTCCCTCAAGAATGTTCATAAACAGACCTCTCTATATATTGTTAAGTATATGCCCCATACGAAGAGCCTTTGTCGTAAGATACTTTTTGTCTATGTCGTTCGCTTGCATTTGCAACGGCACACGCTCCACAATCTCAAGCCCTACATCTTTATCGCCTAAGCCATAGATTTTCTGCGGATTATTCGTCATCAGCCTTAGCTTTTTCACGCCCAAATCCTTCAAAATCTGTATGCCGCAATTATAATCGCGCGCATCCTCTGGCAAGCCTAAAGCAAGATTTGCGTCCACTGTGTCCATTCCCTTATCTTGCAAAGCATACGCCTTTATCTTGTTCAAAATGCCGATTCCCCTGCCCTCTTGCGACAGATAGACAAGCACACCTTTTCCCTCTTCTGCAATCTTTTTCAATGCCGCCTCTAGCTGCTGACCGCAATCGCATTTAAGAGAACCAAACGTATCGCCTGTCAAACATTCGCTATGCACTCGACACAACACAGGCTCATCTCCTGCAATGTCGCCCATCACCAGAGCTTCGTGATGTTCGTCGGTCATCTTATTGTGGAAGCCGTAGAGCTTAAACATACCGTACTTTGTCGGCAAATTAGCCACGGCAGAGCGTTCCATAAATATCTCGTGCTTCTTTCGGTATGCGATTAAATCCGCGATATTGATAAGCGTCATTCCCCACTCTTTGCGCAATGCGTCAAGCTCTTTCAAACGCGCCATGTGTCCGTCTGCACTCATAATCTCGCAACACAAGCCTGCTTCTTTCAATCCTGCAAGGCGACATAAATCAACAGTGGCTTCCGTGTGTCCCTGCCGAGTAAACACGCCGTTTTTCACTGCGATAAGAGGGAACATGTGCCCAGGGCGACGAAAATCTTTCGGCTTGGTGTCGTCTTTGGTCAATGCGATAGCCGTCAAAGAGCGGTCGAATGCGCTAATTCCCGTCGAGGTCGCAACGTGGTCAATCGATACCGTGAACGCCGTTTCGTGATTATCGGTGTTCTTCGCAACCATCGGGAACAGCTCAAATCGTTCGGCTATCTCTTCGCTAATCGGCATACAGATTAACCCCTTTGCATTGCACGCCATAAAGTTAATGTTTTCGCCCGTCGCAAACTCTGCCGCACAAATCAAATCGCCCTCGTTTTCTCTGTTCTCGTCGTCGGTTACCATAATTATCTTGCCTAAGCGCAAATCACGAAGTGCGTCTTCTATGCTGTCAAATCGTATCTTCTCGTCCATAATATTTCTCCCGTTTTATCTTTTCCCTTGCTTTAGTTAGTGAAAGCTCGGAAAGTTTGTCATATCAATGTTACTCAATGCGTCGCTCGTGCCGTCCTCGCCTGCGCTAAACGGATTTATGCCAAGCGATAGAAAATGCTCGACATACTTTCCGATAATATCACATTCCACATTGATAATACTGCCTTCCCTCTTGCCTTTAAGCGCGGTGTTTTCCCATGTGTGCGGAATCACGGCGACGCTAAACTCCCCGTAATCGCCCTCGCTGTGAACGCTCGCCACTGTTAAGCTGATGCCGTCAAGCGCAACCGAGCCTTTTTCCACGATATAGCGCAAGAGCTTTTTGTCCACTCTGAAAAACACATTATACGCATTGTTTTCCTTTCTAATCGCCGTAAGCCTTCCCGTACCGTCGATATGCCCCGAAACGATATGTCCGCCAAATCTGTCCTCTGCCTTCATCGCACGCTCTAGGTTCACCGCCGATAGCGTTTTGAGCAGCGACAGCGACGTACGGCGGAACGTTTCGGGTGTAACATCTGCGCTAAACGTCTTTTTGTCTTTCTTGACCACCGTCAGACAAATGCCGTTCACTGCGACGCTCTCTCCAAGCTCTAGCTTCTCTGCAAAGCTCGCATTTATCGTCAAAACAAGCGACGAACCGTTTTGTTCAATCGAAGCAATCGAGCCGACTTCTTCCACAATGCCCGTAAACATCTTTTCTCTTCCCCCTTTTCGCTTTAGCGTTTCCGCTTGTACGTCAAAAGCACATCGTCGCCGAATTGTTCTATGCTGGCTAAATTAAACTGCTCTGCGTCGTCTGGGCTGTCCACTCCTCGCCCCCGTATCGCTGTATGCACATCGCACGAACCGCCGAAAATCTTTGGCGCGATATACGCTTGCACCTCGTTCGCAAAGGGTAAAACCGAAGCCGCCAACTCTCCGCCGCTTTCCACAAGAACGCTGTCGATTCCCCTCTTGCCAAGCATTTTCAGTGCAATCGCCACATCAATCCTGCCGTCTGCGCCTTTTGGACACTCTATCACTTCTACTCCGTGCCGCTCTAGCTCTTCTTTCCTTTGCAATGCGCTCATCTCAAGCTCATCACAGCAAATGCACAACACGCCCGACACATCGACGCTTTTCACAAGCGCACTATTCGCCGAAAGCTGCAGCGCAGAATCGCACACGATACGAGAAGGCTGATGATGTTCCTTTCCGTCGGCAAGGCGGCAGGTCAAAAGCGGGTCGTCGGCTTTCACCGTGCCGATTCCCGTCATAACCGCGGCAACCCGTGCGCGCGTTCTATGCACGTTCTCGCGGGCTTTTTCGCCCGTAATCCACTTGCTTTTGCCTGTAACGGTCGCCGTTCTGCCGTCCGCCGTCATTGCATATTTGATTATGACGTATGGCATTTTGTGCGTAATGTAATAGAAGAAAATCGCATTGAGCGCATCACATTCTTCTTTTAAGAAATCCTGCACGACTAGAATGCCTGCCGCTTTAAGCTGTGCAACGCCTTTTCCGTTCACCAGATTATTCGGGTCGCGGCTTCCGATAACAACGCGCGCAATGTGTGCGTCAATAATCGCCTGTGTGCAAGGCGGCTGCTTCCCTGTGTGGCAACAAGGCTCAAGCGTTACATACAGCGTCGCGCCTGTCGGGTCTATCCCCTGCTCTCTCGCACTCTTCAAGCAATCCCGCTCGGCGTGCAAATCCCCATAGCGATGATGGTATCCCGTCGCCAAGACTTTTCCGTCTTTTTCAAGGACTGCGCCGACTAATGGATTGGGGTGAGTAAAGCCCTCTCCTTTTTTCGCCTCTTCGATTGCAAGGCGCATATATTGTTCTACTGCTTGAAAGTTATCATTCATCTCGTGGATAGTTTTATATCAAACAAGGCTTATTTGTCAATAGCTCTTTTGTTATGCGCACAATTTTATGTTGATTAGCTGTATTTTTGGTCGAACAAAGAAAGGTTTTCACTAGAATGGGAAACCGAATAGGAGGGATTAGATAAGTTTAGTTCATCTTTCTTTATATTGAGGTTTCGCAATGACACGGCAAGATTATACACTACAAGCTGCTGTTCTACCGTCAAAGCCTCGTACGTCTTCTGCAATGCCTTTATATCCATAACAATACTCTCCCCTCATTTATAGTTATAACGTTAGTATAATAATCACATCGGCACATATTTGCAAGTAGTAAACCGTTAATAGATATAAAAATATTCTTTCGCTCAAAAAATCGAGGATACTGGTTTAGACTAAGCGAGGGTACTGACTTAGTGTAAGCGAGGGTACTGACTTACACTAATCGAGGGTACTGGGTTAGTCTAAGCGAGGGTACTGACTTACACTAAGCGAGGGTACTGGTTTAAGCTAAGCGAGGGTACTGACTTAGTAAAAATGCGAAAAAAGTGCATATTATTCACGTGAATATTGCAAAAAAAGGGAAAAAGTATGCTATAGTATATGTATGGACGAATTACTGATTGAGTATATAAAGGCGAACATCAAAGACAGAAACTTGACTTTCGTCTTTCCGACAGACGTAGCCGTTAAGGGCTGGGCTGATTGGATTGTGAAAAACAGCGATATTACAGGCGTTAAAGCCGTAGAAATGAAACGGTTTATTGCGTGGGACGACTTCAAAGGCGCGCATATCAGCTCTGAAAACAAAGAGCTTGAGTCTATTCCCTCCCTTATGCGCAAAGTATTCGCTTCTTATATCATCGAGAAAAATGCACAGTGCGTACAAGAAGGAAAGCCCCCTCTTTTCACTTCGCTTATCGCACCGAAATACGCAAAGACGGCTTCTTCTTTCGCTGAATGGATTGCGAAGATATTGCCGAGTTTGCAATTATGGCGAGATTATCACGAAAGCGAGGGATATAAAAAGCTCGCCCGTGAAAAGCAAATCGACTCGAACGACGCAGAAGATAAAGATTATGAAATGCTGTATACACAGTATTCGGCGTTTTTGAAAGAGCATAACCGCTTTGAGCCTGCGTGGGAAAAGCCGCCGTTTAGAGCAGAGGAAAATCAACGCTTCTGCATTGTATACCCCGAAATCTTGCAAGACTGGACGCAATATAAAGAGCTTTTAGAGAGTGCAGAGCAAATCGATTTGCTTCGAGTGAGCGCGCACACGAAACCGATTGAATACGAAAGCACGCACTATGAAACGTCTATTCAAGAGATACGCGACGTGGCTTTAATGCTTAAAGAAAAGGCAGACGGTGGCTTGAAGTGGACGGATATGACGGTCAGCGTGCCGAATATGGATAATTACGCTTCGCAGATAGAAAGGACGTTTACGCAATATAATATCCCGTTTACTATGCGCTATAGTAAGACGCTCACGAGTTATCTTGCAGGCAATGTGTTTGAGCAGATACAGAATTGTCAATCGGAAAACTTTTCATTCGACAGCCTGCGACGCTTGCTCTTGAACGACGCTATTTCGTGGAAAGAGCAGAAGAAAATAAATGCGCTTATCTCGTTCGGGCAAAAGAACAACTGCGTCTGCTCGTATGGAGATGTGGATTCGTGGGAAGAGGCGTTCCGCAATCCTGTGCACGACAAAACGATTTCTTTAGAAGACGCGGTGAAAAAATACAGCTATTTGCGCGGCTTCTACGAGTCTTTGCGCGACACGATACGGCGACTTGTGCTGGCTTCGTCGTTTGCGGAGATTAAAAAGGCGTATAACGAGTTTCGCTTCAAGTTCTTTGACGTGGACGGCTTTGCAGAATTGCCGACGAGCGACAAGATTATCAGCCGCTGCGTGAAAGAGCTGTATAAGCTCATCGAGTTGTCGGACGAGTTTGGCATAAACAAGGAGGCTGGCTCTATTCATATTCCGAATTGTTACGGCTTCTTTGTAAAGCATTTGTCTGTAACCGAGTATCTTGAGCAGCTCACTGAAAACGCCGTGCAGATTTATCCGTATCGCACTTCTGCCGCCGCGCCGTATAAGCTGCACGTTGTTGTGGATTCCACTCAAGACGCGCTCTCGGTGAGTACGATGTTTAAGCAGTTGAGTTTTTTGAGCGACGAAAAGAGAAAGCTCATTTTGGAGTTGAATGCGGTTATCGACCTTGACCCGACGCAGGACTTTATAAAGCTCTATGCGATTAACTCTGAAGAAAAGGCGTATTTTTCTTCAAGCCACCACTCTACTTCAGGCTATGGATTTCCGCACGGGTTTTTGGAGAATACAAAAATTCCATCGAAAGAAAATAAGCTCACATTGAGATACGACCCTATTACTGCCGAAAGATATTTCTTGCTCGGCAAAGAGATACCAGAAGGCGAAACAAGCCGATTCGACAAGCCGAAAGACGCAAAATCCGCATTTCCGCATACGATGCTTGACATACAGAAAAAAGGCTTTGAGCAATGGGCGAAGATGCACACGCAGACTCAAGAAAAGCGGATTGACGACAAGACGGTAAGGGAAGCGATTAACGCATACAAAGACGAAAAGAGCGGACGATACAAGATTAGTCAGTCGGCGATAAAAGCGTTTTTTGAGTGTCCGAGAAAGTGGCTGTTTGAGAAAGTGCTAAAGCTCGCCCCGAACGACAACGCTGCCGAAATCATCGACGAGTTCCTTATGGGAAACATCAACCACTTTATTCTTGAAAAGTATTCGAGAGCATTGCAAGAGAAAAAGCTCCCGCTTACTGCGAAAGACGAGTATTCTTTAGACGACGAGTACAAGGCGATTTTGCACAAGAGCATTGAAGATGTGTTTGCCGCACTGCTGAAAGAAGGCGAGAATAAGGGCGTGGATTTTGAGAAAAAAACATTAAGCACAATGGCGAAAACGGTGATTGATGTACAGCGATACACGATAGAAGACACGCTGGAGCGAAGCATTGCCGCTCTTTCGTTCAATGAGAAGATAAAAGGCTCGTTTGTTGTTGCAGTTGAACACACCTGCAAGCTCTATTCGCCAAAAGATGAGAACTATAGCATCGTGGGCAAGATTGACTGCATTTTGAGGAATGGGGAAGATATAATCCTGCTCGATTACAAGACATCGAAAACGCCCGATAGGCTGTATTTGAAACAGTGCAAGACAGGCGAAGAGCCAGATTTCCAAATGCCGTATTATACGACGCTCTACGAAAACGAGATGAACGAGAATGTATGCGCGGCGTATTTCTATTCGATAAAGAAAAAAGAGCTGAAACAAGTCTTTGATTGGCGCGATGTGGACGACGACAAAAGGAATCTTTCTATAGAACAGCTGAGGGAAACAGCAGAGATAGAAAGAGAGGCGAAAAAGGCAAAGCAAAAGAAAGACGCAAAGACAGAGCCGAAAACGGAGTATGATGCAATCATCGACTTTATAGAAACAAAGGCGCATTGTTTGGAGCAGACAAAGGTATTTGCAAAGGCTCTCGAATCGATGTCGTTCGGAATTGCGCCGAATGCGTCGGAAAAGTGCGTCAGCAAAGACGATTTCGGCAAAGGCTGTATTGATTATGTGGCGGTGTGCCGAATGTTCTTCACGGTTTCAGGCGAAAATGGAGAAAAAGAATGATTGAATTGGATACAAATCAAAAGCAAGCGGTCAACACGCTCGAAAACGTGGTTGTAAGCGCAGGTGCAGGAAGCGGCAAGACAAGGGTTTTAGCAGAGAGATTTTTGCATCTTATAGAGCTTGGGTGCAAGGTTGACAGGATTTTGACGCTCACGTTTACCAATAAAGCCGCAGTTGAGATGAAAGAGCGCATTTTCAAGACGCTCAAAGACACGAAAACAGCGAATGCGCAAGCGGCTCTCAAGGATTTTGATAAGGCGCATATTCAGACTTTAGACAGCTATTTTTCGGACGTGGCAAAAAGCGGCGCGCATTATTACGGCATTACGCCTGCGTTCTCGCTTGACGAAGACTCGATTAACAGCACGATTTACACGCACGCTCTTGAATATATCCTAGAGCGAAAAGACAATCAGGCTATCAAGGCGATGACGAAGAGTCTTCGTGTAGACGAGCTGGCGAAAGAGGTGTTTGCCTCTTCGATTTTGCGCTATACGACGGTTGTCGATACGAGGGATTTTGTCAAAGACGCAGAAAAGCAGTATGATGAGATTGTGCGCGTTTGGAGCGAGAAAACAAAGCAAGCGGATAGCATTGTAGAAGAGTTTTTTTACGCGCTCCATAATTACGAGGGAGGTGCAAAAGGTGTCTATGAGCTACAGGAAAAGCTCAAGCCGCTCACGATTATCAAAGGCAGTTCTATTAGCGCGGACAAGGCGAATTGTGCAAAAATGGAAGAGTACGTTTTATTCTTGTCTGCGATATTGAAAGAAAATGTGCCGAAAGCAAAAGATAGGGTTGCCGAATGTTTCAAAGCTCTTTACAGCGAAGCGAATGGCAACATTTACAAAACGCTTGCTTCTTGTCTTGACTTTATGGAAAACTACGACACGGCAAAAGGCATTGCACAGCTATTGAACGAGTTTCAGACACAGGTGAACGACACAAAGCGCACATCTGGAAAGCTCACGTTCAAAGATGTTTCGCACCTTGCCTTTACCACGCTCAAGGAACATTCGGACATACGCCACACCGAGCAAGCGAAATTCGACAAGATTATGATTGACGAGTTTCAAGACAACGACCAAATGCAATGCGATGTCTTGTTTATGCTCTCTGACGAAAACGAAAAGACGGACGAGAATGGGCTTTACATAATCCCTAACTTCGACAAAGACAGCGATAACTATATACAGAAGCGTCTTGGCGCAAAAAAGCTGTTCTTTGTAGGAGATGAGAAGCAGAGTATTTATCGTTTCCGCAATGCTGATGTTTCTGTGTTTAGAGCGTTACAGGAGCATTTAGGCAAGCGGCTTGAAATGGATATAAACTATCGCTCTAAGCCGAATTTGATACAGGCGTTTAATACGCTTTTCGGCGGCGACAATGAAGAAGGCAAAGAGAGCATTTTCTTTACGAAAGAGAACGCGAGTGATATTCCTGCATTTGAGGCGGTGTATGAAAAGGTGAAAGTGCCGCAAAGCAAGATAGATGAGGGAGATAGCGAAAACAGGGTATGTGTTGCGCTCTACGAGGGCGAAGAGGACATCAATACAAAAGAGAACAGGCTATATCAAGCGCGCTATATTGCCAAAAAGATAAATGAACTCAAGGGACAGGGATATAAATACAGCGATATTGCCCTACTCTTCAGAGCTGCAACAAACTTGAGCATATATTCTAAAGAGCTGCTCAAGGCAAATATTCCTTATTCTACAGAGGTGTATAACGGCTTTTACTCTGACGGACCTATAAACGACCTTGTTTCTTATCTCAAATTGTGCGCATATCCTGATGATGCAAATGCGCTTGTGAAGGTGTTGCATAGCTCGTTTGTCAACTTAAATCTTGAAGATTCTCGCGCGCTAAGCGTAAGGCTCAAGGCAATAAAGCGTGAAATTACAGACACGAAAGAAGAAAGCGAGAATAGCACAAAAAGCTATGCACCGTTCGACGATGAAGCAGAGAAAGTCGCACGGGAATTCTTTGGAGAAGACACAGAGAGCTTTAGAAAGTTCCAGTTCGCAAAAGAGAACTTTGCTCATATCAAAGAAACGCTCAAGACGCAATCTTTGACAGAAGTCATCTATCGGCTATGGAATGATTTGGGCTATCGCTTTGAAACGATGTGGAATAGCGATGTGAGTATGTATAGTTCGCTCTACGATATACTTACAGAGCTGGCGCGGCTATCGGAAAAGAACAACAATAATCTTTCTTCTTTTATTGATGCAATAGAAGAATACAAGGACAATACGGCTAAAATTGACGGCTTGAATATTCCGCAAGAAGCAAGCGACAGTGTAAAGATTCTTACCATACATAAGAGTAAGGGGCTTGAGTTCAAAGTCGTATTCGTTTGCGATATAGCAGCACAGGGCACTATTGCTAAAATGCCACAGATTTTCTTCTCTGAAGACTTCGGATTTGTCTTGACAACGCCGAGTTGTGCCTCTTTCGATAAGTTTGCCAGAATGGAAAAGACAAGCAACCTCAACTATTTCTATACACTCTCACGAAGCAAGGAAGAAGCGGAAGAGATTGCAGAGCTAAAGCGAGTTACTTATGTTGCTTTTACCAGAGCGGAAGAAAAGCTGTTTATTGTGGGCGGCGAAAAGCCAAACACAGATAAAAAGAAAGATAGCTCTGACGCAAAGAAAACGATGTATGCAATGCTAAAGCCGTTTTTGCTCGAAGAAGGTGAAAAGCCTTTCTTGCTTGAAACGTTCGACCAAAACACCGAAAGCAAAGACAATGCTGAAGCAAAAGAGAAGTTTGCAAACGATTCTCTATCGAAAGAACGCTTTATCGCTGAACAGAAAAGCATTTTCGAGAATGCAGAGATTGAAAAAGAATATACGGTGCTGCCGCTTCATATTTCGCCGAGCTCTTTTGAGCGCAATGTACCCTTTTCTGTTAGCACAAAAGAAAACAATCCGCCTGAATGGACAAACGAAATCGACAGGATTGTAAAGGAGTCTATTCCAAAGACAGAGCAAGCGGATTTCAATCCAGATGATACGCCTATTGCGCAAGACGAAGAAAGCCCCGACGTTATGAGCAAAGCAAAGCCACGATTTGGATACAATACGTTTGGTACAATCGCGCATAAGTTCTTAGAGCAAAAATTTGCAAACGAGAACAAAATCGCAATAGATACTTCTTTGTACGACGGTATCGCCAGAGAGAATGACGAAAAAGTCATTCAAGGCATTTGCGAGCGAATGGCAAGCGAGTTTGAAGAAACAGAGCTTTGCAAAAGAGCAAAAGCAGCTGTTACAAACGGGAATGCTCTTGCAGAATCTGAATATAAGTTCAGAAGTGCATTAGATTTTACTGATAAAGACGGCAAGAAGCAAAAAATCGTATTATCTGGAGCTATGGACTTGGTATTCCAAAACGAGAGCGGCGCAAAGTATACTTATACTATTGTAGATTACAAGACCGATAGAGCTATAAACACAGAAAAATACATTCCTCAGCTGTCTTGTTATCGCTCCGCCCTTGCTCAAATACTCGATTGCGATGAGAATGCTATAGAATGTGTGCTCTACTACCTGCGTTATGCAAAAGCTGTTGATATTTCTGACGCTTGCAAACAAGAGATTGCAGAAAATGAGTTGAAAAGATTACTGCTTTCGTATAAAATGTAGGTATGCGTATAACTGGCGGAGTGCTAAAGGGTAGAATCACAAATGTTCCAGACGGAAAAATGGCGATAAGACCTGCTATGGACAGAATGAGAGAGTCTATATTTGCTATTTTAGGAGATATGACAGGAAAATCTTTTCTTGATTTATTCTCTGGCTCTGGAACGATTGCAATAGAAGCCGTTTCGCACGGGGCATATCCTGTGTCATTGTGCGAAATGGATAAATCGAAAGCAAAAACAGTACTTTCTAATGTAAGCCTCACAGAAAAGGAAATGGGAAAGAAAATTGATTGTCATTTTATGGCAGTAGAACTTTTCTTGAAGCGATGCAAAAATCAATATGATTACATCTTCTTTGACCCCCCATTTCCGTATAAGTTTAGATTAGAATTGCTGCAAACCGCAGGGAAAAGAAAACTTATTACACAAAGCGGCTCTATCCTTATTCACAGACCAAGCGAAGACCCATTACCTGATAAAATAGGCGAACTAGAAAGATACGACCAAAGAATTTATGGGCGTTCTATAGTCGATTTTTACAGATATATGGAAACTTCAACGGAAAAAAATAAAGAAAATTAGCTTTATATTGCAAAAATAACTTGACTTTTTTGTTTTCCGTGTTAGATTATAATATGAAGTATGTGTAGAGCGAGAAAAGTCTTATGATAAATGACGAATTAAGAAAAACTTTAAGCGAAAAAGAAATCCCCAATGGCTTTATAAAAACAACAGAAAGACCAGTAGAGGGGCTAAGTGCAGAGCAGAAAGTTCTTCTAAATCGTAAGGGAAACGCTTTGTTTAATCAAGGTAAGTACAATGAGGCTTTGAGCATTTATATGACAACGGGGTATTCTGATGGGTTATCTCGCATTGGCGATATTTATGCAGAAAAAAAGCAATCATTAAAGGCTCTGAAACTCTATCAGCTCGCACATAACAAAAAAAGCTCCGAACCTATTATTCAAAAAATAGCGGAAGTATTATCAGTTCTTATTAAAGAGGAAAAAAGTGAGTGATTCTATAACAACAGAACAAGAATTGTATTCACAAGTATCAGACGAACTTGCCGCAAAAGAGCAAGAAGCGCAAGATTTGCTAGAGAAAACTCCTGAAGAGTCAGAAGAAGATGCAAAGGTAAAAGAAATTTCAGAACTTTCTAAGCGTGGCTATCAACTTTTGAAAGAAAACGAAGTTAACGAAGCAAAAGAAATGTTCTCTAAGATTTTGGACATTGAAGAGAACAATAATTATGCTCTTGTTGGATTAGGCGACGCTGAGAGAAAACAAAATAATTTCAATGCCGCTATTGAATATTATTCGAGATGTTTATCTTGTCACCCAGGAAACAATTATGCGCTCTTTGGCTTAGCAGATTGCTATAAGGCTCAGAATCAGTATCATAAAGCGATAGAGATTTGGGAACAGTATTTAGTACATGATGACCAAAACATAACGGTTCTTACAAGAGTTGCAGATGCATACAGAAAAATCAGAGATTTCAAGAAATCAAAGATTTTATATTTGAAAGTTCTCGATATGGAAGAGAATAATGCTTATGCTTTGATTGGTCTTGGTCATTTGCATTATGATTTCAAAGAATATAAAGATGCTTTGTTTTATTGGACAAAGATGCTTGAGCTCAACGAAGAGGCTGTTGACATCAGAGTGCTTACTTCTATTGGTAACTGCCACAGAAAATTAAAGACCTTTGATGACGGAATCAGATACTTTGAAAGAGCTTTGAAGATGGACCCTAATAACTTTTATGCTCTCTTTGGGTTGGCTGATTGCTATCGGGGCATGAATATGCAATACAGAAGCGTAGAATATTGGAACAAGATTCTCGCAATGGACCCTAAGAATAAAGTTATCTTGACACGGGCTGGTGATGCATACAGAAATACAGGCGATTACAAGACAGCAAAAGAGTATTATAACAAAGCTCTTGATATAGATTTCGACATTTATGCAGCATTAGGTCTTGCTTTGATTTGCAAGGGCGAGGGTAAATACGAAGAAGCGGTAGAGCGTCTGTATCGTCTTATTCGTAACGATGAGAAAAACTACAGGCTGTATATAGATTTAGCAGACTGCTATGTAAAGATGAACCAGAAGCAGAAAGCTATAGAAGCTCTTGAGAGTTTTCAAAAGTTGGGAATAAGAAGTACAGCTATTGCAGAACTTCTTGAAAGAATACAAACTAAAGGCACTGTGTTTTAATTTTTGTCTTTTTTGATATAAAACCGCTTGCAATATGTAAGCGGTTTTGTTATTTTTATATACTATGAAAACTGTATTATCGGGCTTATTACCAGAAGAGATAGTTGAAGAGCTGTCTTTGAAGCAATCGTTTAGAGGAAAGCAGATATTTTCGTGGATTGGAAAAGGTGCTACGTCTTTTTCTGAAATGACAAATCTTTCAAAGCAATTACAAAATGAGCTTGAAGAAAAAGCACAATTACATTCTTCTCAAGTAACACAGGTTTTAAAAGACCCAGACGGAACAATAAAACTCCAAATAACGCTACATGACGGGCTTGCAATCGAAACAGTCCTTTTAACAGATGCAAAAGACAGAAAAACAGCTTGTGTCAGCTGCCAAGCAGGGTGTGCTATGAGATGTGCATTTTGTCAGACAGGGCAACTTGGTTTAGGCAGAAACCTAACAGCAGGAGAAATTGTTGAAGAATTTTTGTTTCTCGAAAAAGAAGCTGGAAAGCTAGACAATATTGTCTTTATGGGTATGGGAGAGCCAATGCAAAATCTCAACTCAATACGAAAAGCTATTGAAATTTTAGCTCATAAAGAAGGAAGAGCTTTAGCTACAAGGCGCATAACGCTTTCTACTTCTGGAGTGATAAAAGGTATATATGACCTTGCAGATAATGGACCTAAAATCCGCCTCGCAGTGTCATTAACTACCGCCGACCCAGAATTAAGAGCAGAGCTTATGCCTGTTACAAAAACAAACCCTCTTTCAGAACTGAGAAAGGCTATTGCATATTATATAGAAAAAACAGGCAAGAGAGTTACTTTGGAAGCTGCCCTACTCGCTGGAAAGAATACAGGAGATGATAGCATAGAAAGAATGATAGAATTTGCAAAAGGACTAGATGTATATATAAATCTTATTCCTTGGAATCCTGTTGGTTCTCTTCCATTCTCTCGACCAAGCTCAAAGGAATGCAATTATGTTATAAAGGCATTAGAAAAAGCAAACATAAATGCAAATTTAAGAACTCCTCGTGGCAAAAAAATAGGCGGAGCATGCGGACAGCTAGGAAAAGTATCGATAGTAAAAAAAGAGTAATATCTAAAATTGCTATTACTTTGCAAACGTTATTTTACGAAAAACTTTATCAAAGAAGTTTACAAAATAATAGCAATTAAAATAGATATGTGCTATAATAACAAATATGGAACACAATATGATTCTATCTGCATCTGGTTGGCGAAAAGTCTTCGCTGAATCAGGTGATGAAAATGATACAACTCTCGAAATCGGTGATGAGAATTCTGCTATAGTTGCAATCGCTGCAAATACCTATATCGATTATATAACGAAAAAAACAGGACTTGACCAACCTGTTATTGTAATGGGCATAGATAGCCGTCCTACAGGTCCTGCCATTGCTGATGTAATGATGAGAGTATTTGCTCAAAGAAATATTCCTGTTCAGTACATTGGTATAACCGCAGCTCCTGAAATTATGGCATATAGCAAAACTCAATCAGGATTTGTATATATATCTGCAAGCCATAATCCTATCGGACATAACGGCATAAAATTTGGCTTAGGAGATGGCGGCGTTTTGCCTGCTGACGAAGCAACTCTATTAGCAGATGATTTTGTAATGAGATGCTCTAAAGATGATGCTTACGAAAATGCTGTGAGAATGATTTTGTCTGCAAATAACGAAGATACAGATTGGCTCTATGCAGAATGTATGGCGTACAAAAAAGCGGCTACAACAGAGTATCATAAATTCGCAAGAGAAGTCATTTCAAATACAAAAAGCTTTGTACAGCAAAACAGCCTTTTCAGCTTGATACGACAAAAAGCAAAAGCTAGCTCAATTGGAATAGTTGCAGATATGAACGGCTCTGCAAGAACTCTTTCTATTGATAAATCTTTCTTTGAAGAGTGTGGTATTTCTTACTTTGCAATAAATGACCAACCAGGACAAATTGCACACGGAATCATTCCAGAGCCTGAAAACCTTGTATATTGTGCAAAGGAAATGGAAAGATTGCACAACGAGGGACATTCTGAAGTTATTCTTGGATATATGCCAGATTGCGACGGAGATAGAGGCAATATTGTTTATTGGAATGAAAAAACAAACAAAGCTGAAATACTAAAGGCTCAAGAAGTATTTTCGTTATCAGTGCTTGCCGAGCTTTCTTTTTGTTCATATATGAGAGATATTGCAGGAAGCAGTGCTGATACAAAAATGGCTGTATGCGTTAATGGACCTACTTCAATGCGTGTAAATGAAATTGCAGAGGCTTTTGGCGCAAAAGTTTATCGAGCAGAAGTAGGAGAAGCTAACGTCGTAAATCTTGCTCGTGTTTTGAGAAATAGCAATTATACAGTTAGAATTCTTGGAGAAGGCAGCAATGGAGGTACAATTACCCACCCTGCTGCTGTACGAGACCCTTTGAATACTATCTTTGCATTTATAAAGTTGCTAATGCTGCGTGACCAGGTGCTTCCTGATGGAAGAGTATGCAGCGGTATGTTTAAGCGATGGTGTGAAGTAAGTGGAAATCTCAATTCCTATAAAGAAGATTTTACGCTATCAGATATTCTTGCAACACTACCTGTATACACAACAACAGGAGTTTCAGAACAAAGAGCTATTTTAAAGATAAAAACAAGCGACCATGGCGAACTAAAAAGAAAGTTTCAACCGCTCTTTGAAGCGTCATGGAAAAAGAATCTACCTATTTTCAAAAAGAAATATGGTATTTTTTCTTATGAGGCTTTCACAACAAACGGAATACATGAAAATGGTTCACTTACCGAATTTTCATTAAGCGGTAAAGGTGGCTTGAAAATTGTTTTTAAGAATACAAACAGTCAACCCATCGCATTTATATGGATGAGAGGAAGTGGAACAGAGCCTGTTTTCAGAGTAATGTGCGATGTAAAGGGTGATAATAAAGAACTTGAAAAGTTACTGCTCGAATGGGAATCAAGAATGCTAATTCGTGCTGATAACTTGAAAGAATAATCTGCATACATTTTGTAAAGGAGTGAACGATATGGATTCAAATGAAATTCTTGCTCGCGCTAAGAAGTATATCGCCGACGAGAAAGACCCGAATTTCCGAAAGGAAGTCGAAGATTTGA
>ERZ842401.1516-NODE-1516-length-32995-cov-4.146661_pt1 | contig 32995 bp, 30 predicted proteins | sample MGYA00521270_ERZ842401 | MGnify/ENA primary metagenome ERZ842401 (study PRJEB31892, sample SAMEA3878208) | bioreactor metagenome | biome: Moose rumen | place: Sweden | collected 2011-10 | study: EMG produced TPA metagenomics assembly of the PRJEB12797 data set...
GCTCTTCCGATCTCTGCTCAACGAACGAAAGTCCGTCGCCAAACACCTCGCAAATCTTGCGGTTCGGAATGACGATGACAGAATCCACCGCTTCCTGAAGCTTTTTGAGCCCTTCAAGCGCAAGATCCATACGGCGCTTTCCTTCCCAGGAGAACGGAGTTGTAACGATGCCGACGGTAAGCGCGCCAAGCTCGCGCGCGATTTTTGCAACCACAGGAGCAGAACCGGTTCCCGTTCCTCCGCCCATTCCGGCTGTAACGAACACCATGTTCGCGCCACGCAGAATGTTCGTGATTGCGTCCTTGTCCTCCTCCGCAGCCTTTTCGCCAATGGTTGGGTCGCCACCGCAGCCCAAGCCCTGGGTAATTTTTTGTCCGATTGCGATTCGGTTTTCGGCAACTGATTTATTGAGCGCCTGCAAATCCGTGTTCAGCGCGATGAATTCAACATTCTGAATATTTGCCTCAATCATGCGGTTTACGGCGTTTGAGCCACCACCGCCACAACCTACGACCTTGATGACCGTAGGATTCACAGCATCCAATGCCGAAGCTCCAGAATTAACCACTTCAAATTCCATTATTTCCTCCCGACCCCTCGCTTCTAAAATAATGACTTAATAAGTTTTAAAAATTTATTTTCACTGTGCTCTGTACTTTTATTCGTCTTTGCCAGTTTTTTTGCTTTTTTAGGCTGACGCACAACGGTATCCTTGCACGCCCGCACCAAACCGATGACCGTTGCCCAGTCAGGCCGCTGATAGTCCTCGACAATGCCGCCCAAATCCTCGGGAACACCAAGCCGCACGTTGTAGGTGCCAAAGCTGTCCTGAACAAGCTCAAGCATGCCTTCCATCTGTGCGCCGCCACCGGTAAGAATGATGTTGCCGGAAATCTGCGTCAGCGTCGTCTTCTCGATGATTTTATTTTTCACCATTTCAAAAATTTCTTCAATACGTGGCGCAATAATTTCGCACAATTCACTTTGAAGAATCTCGCGCGGCGGCTGACCACCGATTCCGTTCACGATGACGGAACGCTCCTTGCTCACGTTGTCCATGTAGCAGCAGCCTGCCTCAAGCTTAATGCGCTCCGCCTCTGCAACAGGAATGCCCAGTACAAGCGCGATGTCGTTTGTAACGAGGTTCCCGCCCACCGGAATTGACGCAGTGCAGACCGGCGCGCCATGCAGCAGCACAAGAATATCCGTAGTACCTGCGCCCATGTCCACGATGATTGAGCCTAAATCCATCTCGTCATCGTTTGCAACCGCGTGAGTCGCGGCAAGCGTCTTGAGCATCACGCCGTCCATGTTGTAGCCGGCGCGGTTTATGCAGGACTTCATGTTCTGAATCGTCGTTTTTGAGGCCGTGATTATGTGAACGCTCGCCTCCAGGCACACGCCAAGGCGGTGCATGGGATCTTTTATTCCGTTCACGTGGTCTACGATATATTCCTGCGTGATGACATGCAGCATCTCGCGGTCAAGTGACATCTGAACGGCGGTCGCGGATTCTTTTACGCGGTTTATATCATCCTCAAGAATCTCGCGCTGGGACTTTCCCTTTGAGGAAACGGCAACCTTTCCGGTGGCGTTCAAGCCCTCAATCTGCTCGCCGCCCACGACGGTAAAGCAGGAATGAACCTCAACCCCGGCGTTCTGCTCCGCGCTCTCAATCGCATTCCTTATAGCCGTTGATGCGGCTTCAATGTTCACGATATTGCCGTTGCGTAAGCCTATGGACTTTTCGCAGGAGGTACCGGCGATTTTTAAAAGACCGTTCTCGTCGACCTCTGCGATTGCGACACGAATCCAACTTGTTCCAATATCAAGACCAACAATCATTTGTTCCTACCTAGGTCAGCGCTTTCTGTACGAGACGGAGCCGTACCGCAAATCAATTTCCGAAACATCCGGCTCAATGCGGTTCACCACGTCAAGCGCTACCATCATATATTTTAAAGCGTCTTCATTTAATGTTCGGTCAGTAAGCACTTTTATTTTAGACCCAGCTGGTATTAAAATAAGCTCATAATTGCCATATTCCTTCTGAACGACGCAAATTTCGCTGATGGCAGCCATATATTTTTTACCGGATTCCTGAATCGCAGCAATCTGGTCAATAAGCACGCGGAATTTGAGCGGAATGCGCATTCCTTCCGTCATGTGGTCAACGGGAAGCCCCGAGACAATCGGCACAGAGTTGATGTCTACGGCGCTCATCGTGCGCTCAGGAAACAGCACGCCGTTCCGGTCAATCTGAACGGCAACACTCATTCCATCGCGGTTTATGAACGTCATGGCAACCGGCTGGCGCTCCACGACCGAAATATAAATCTTATTCGGAAACACCTTGCGAACTACGGCAGAATCTATGGCGCTGGCGCTGGCAATAATGCTCACCGCCGCCCGCTCGTCAAAATCATACCAGTTGCGCGCGTTCATCGGACGCAGCATATCCACAATTTCCATCGCGGAATAGTTCTTCTGCCCAGTTACGGAAACCTGCGGAGCCATAAGGCTTGGTCGCACGAACTTATAGAAAAAGAATTCAAAGAGAATACAGACTGAAAGCACGGCAAAAATAATCTTAACCGCGCGCGTCGTGCGGTCATCCGTACGTCCTTCAGATTTTTTCTCTGCCGAGGGCGCATCAAAAATACTGTCGTCCTCGTATTCCTCAAAGCGTATACTGTAATCGCTCATACACCAACCCCGTCTATGCTTTCAATCTCAACAAAATCATTCTCATTTATCGGGCTTTCATCCTCGTCGGTGTCGCACCGGGAAGCATTTACCACAAAGCCACACATGCACAGCGTTATGATTATGGAACTTCCCCCCAGACTGAAGAACGGCAGCGGAATTCCCGTTGAAGGCAAGGCCCCGCACACAACGCCGCAATTTATAAGCGACTGAAGGATTATCAGGCTTACGTAGCCGTAGGTTCCCAGCGCCGCAAAGCGGTTCCGGCTTTGCACGGCAATTTTTATGCCACGCCAGCCAAACAGGAACAGCATGACGAAGTAGCATATTACTCCGCCAAAGCCCATTGCCTCCGCCCAGCTGGCAAAAATGTAGTCCGCCTGAACCTCTGGAATGCGGTTGCTCTGCACCAGATTGGAACCGATTCCCGCGCCCCAGAAGCCGCCGGCGCTTATCGCACGCTTTGCCGCCATCGTCTGGTAATTTCCGGACTCAAGCCGCTCTGTCGGGCGCAGGAACGAGATGATTCGCTCAATGCGGTACTCTTCCGACAGAAAAAAATACGTGAAGCCCAAAAACGCGATGAACCCTACGAACCAAATCCAACGGATTTTCATGCCACTGCACCAAAAGAACATGCAGCAGAACACGAACAGGAATGCCGACGTAGAGAAGTCCTTCTGCAGAAGCACCAGACCGATGAACACGAGCATGACGCCTACCGCCTTCGCCACGTTCCTGTCCTCAACGACAGGAATGGAAGCCTGCTGGTCAAAATAATTGGCAAGATACATGATGACCGTGAACTTTACCAATTCAGAGGACTGAAGCGTAAAGTTGAACGGCATTTTTATCCAACGGCGCGCACCGTTCTTTTCCACAGAAATTCCCGGCACGAACGTCAGAAGGCAGATGAAGAGCGTTGCGAACGTCAGAACCGGAAGGATTTTCCGAATCGTCCTCATCGGAAGGAATGCGAGCGCAAAAAAGCCAAGCAGTCCCACCAGAGCGCACACGCTCTGCCGCTTCAAAAAATAATAGGCATCGCCGTCAAAAATGCGTGAAGCATAATTCTGCGAGCAAAAATAAAGCGTAAAAAGCCCGAAGCCCAGAAGCATGATGACGGAGACCGAAAAGCCGATGTCGCTTTTTTTGTATTGGTCAATCGGCCGGTCCGCAAAGAACACGTAATTACCCATTCTGCGCGCCATCCTTGCTTACAAGCGGTACGATTCGCTCAAGCGAAAGCCCGTGGCTCGCCTTAAGCAGTACCACGTCGCCGTCCTTTGCAAATCCAACAATCTCGTCCGCGGCACGCTGCATGGCAGCCGCATCGCATTCCGGAATATACACCACGTCGCAAAAGCCGTAAGCCTTTACAGCCTCGTAGCCAGCGCGCATCTCCTCTCCAACCAGCACAAGCAGCGCAGGCTTTGACCGTGCCGCAAAAAGCGCGACGCACTCATGCTCAGCACGGCTTTTTTCGCCCAGCTCACGCATGTCGCCAAGCACAAAAAGCTTGCGCGCATCCTTTTTAAGCGAACCGCAGAACCGCAGAACGCTCAGCATTGAATCAGGATTCGCGTTGTAGCAGTCCTTTATCAACGTTACCGCCGCACCGCTTTTCAGCACAGCGGAAGCCGTCTCCATTCGTCCAGAAACAGACTCCAAGCCTTCCAGCGCAGCCTTAACCTGCATTGCATCCACGCCAAGCCACTTCGCCATCGCACATGCTCCAAGCGCATTGCGGTAATTGTACACTCCTGGCTGCCTAAGATGAATTTCTACGCCGTCAAGCGCAAAAACAGTTCCCTCAAGGCCCCTGTCCTCAACAAAACGGGCGCCGCTGTCGTTCTCTGGCACCGATTCGCCATAAAGAACGACAGCCCCCCGTACACGTTCTCCAAGGAAATCTGCAAAATCATCTTCCGCTGGAATAAAGGCTGCACCGTCAGAAGGAATGTATTCGAAGATTTTCCGCTTTTCAATTGCTATATTTTTACGGCTTCCAAGGATTCCAATATGAGCAGTTCCAACGTTCGTAATCAACGCGAACTGCGCCTTAAGCACAGAAGAAATTTCACCAATCTCATTCTCCCGGTTCATTCCCATCTCAAAAACGCCGACCTCGTGTTCCTTTCTGATATTAAAAACAGAAAGCGGAAGTCCCGTCTCGGAATTGAAATTTCCCTGTGTATAGACAACGTTATATTTCTGACCAAGCACTGCCGCGGTCATTTCTTTTGTGGTGGTTTTTCCGCTGGAGCCAGTAATGCCAACCTTTATGAGTGACGGAAATTTCTGCACGTAACGTGCAGCGGCATTCTGAAGCGCCGTCAGCGTGTTTCGAACGACCACAAGGCAGACACCGGAATTTTCCTTCGCGAGCGCCTCGTATTTTTCGCCCGCCGAACGGTATTCGTCCTCACCAATAAAAATTACAGAAGCTCCTTTTTTGATTGAGTCAGGAATATATATATGACCATTCTGATTCTGCCCGACAAGAGGAACAAACAGGGAATAAGGCTTTACTGCGCGGCTATCAGTCACGACGCTCGTAAAGCCGAACGCCGCCTTATTACCCACGACAAAGCTTCCAGCATTCGCCTCAAGCAGCTCCTCGCATGTCATCAGAGAATCATTCATTTTCTCAACGCCCTTCATTTTTTCTCTCCGTTCATCTCCACCCGAACTATGTCCTCCGTCTCGGCCTTGTGCATGCCAAGCTCCTCAACGGCAATTTTTTCTATTCTGTCCGTGCTGGAAAGCAAGCTTATGTCGCTCACCAGCTTCTTATTCTGCTCAACAAGTCGTTCCTGCTTGCGTTCCAGCTCCGAAATCTCACGGGAAAGGTCGGAATAGCGCTTTGTCTGGATGCCATACGCCAAAAGCAAAAGCGGAATCAGCGCCGCAAGCACGTACGTAATCGTCTTTTCAAGCCGTTCCCTTGTTCTCAGTTTCATCAGAAGCCCTCCACGCCAAGCAGATGATGTTCGGTCGCATCCCGCACCTTGCGCACCACCCGGAGCTTTGCGCTGCGCGACGGCGAATTTTCCAGAATTTCCTGCTCCGTCGGTCCCACTGGCTTACGCGTAAGAAGTTCGGCGCAGGGCGTTCCACCGCAACGGCATACCGCCACTTCCGGCGGACACACGCATTCCCGCCCTAAATTCCTGAAGTACGTCTTTACGATGCGATCCTCCAGCGAATGGAACGTTATGACGCCCAGCTTTCCGCCTGCATTCAGATTGTTGAACGCATTGTGGACCGCCTCGGGAATATGCCACAGCTCGCTATTCACCGCAATACGCAACGCCTGAAACGTTCGCGTCGCCGGATGAATCTGCCCGTAGCGGTAGCTTGCCGGAACGGCATTAAAAATAATGTCGGCAAGCGCCTTGGAAGATTCAATTCTTCCGCCGCGCCGCGCCTCCACAATACCACGAGCAATCCGTCGGCTGAGTTTTTCCTCGCCATACAAATAAATCAAATTCGCAAGCTCTTCCTCACGCATTCCGTTGACAATATCGCCAGCCGACTCCTTTTCGGAATCCGGATCAAGCCTCATGTCAAGCGGCTCGTCGTAGCGGAATGAAAACCCCCGACCGGAGCGTTCATAGTGAAAGACCGAAATCCCCAGATCGAACAAAATCAAATCTGGTTTTGGGTACTCTGCCGGATAATGAGCGTGAAAGTCATTGAACCAGCCGTTATAAAAATGCATTCTGTCACCGAATTGCGCCAATCGCTGCTTGGCGCGCGCATGAATGACGGAATCTGCATCGATACCAATGATATTCAGAGCGGGAAACTTTGAAAGAAACGCAAAGGAATGACCTCCCTCGCCCAGCGTGCAGTCAACCATCCACGGAGAAGCCGCATACGGCTCTCCTTCGGGGCTGAGCAGCTCCAGACAAGGCTCAAGCAAAACCGGAGTATGTACGATTTCCACTTTTTGTCCCACCCAGTTTTTACTAGAAGCTTATGGAGCGCAACTCCTCGCTCGCTTCCAAAAGATTATCCTCGTTTGCCGCAAGATATGCTTCATAAGATGCCGAATCCCAGATTTCAATGTATTTATTGACACCAAGAATGACGCAATCCTTAGAAAGCGACGCATATGAGCGCAAACTCTGCGGAATTGAAAGCCTGCCGGATTTATCAAATTCGACTTCCTGAGCCGGCGAAATAAAGCTTCGCATTACAAGGCGGTTCTTCGCACTGAACGGAGAGGCGTTTTCCATAACCTTTGAAGAAACAGCCTCCCATTCCTCAGGAGTAAAAAGCCATAGACAATGGTCAACAATAGCTTGCGTCAGAATGAGCACATTGCTTGTAATGCCGGTACGAAGCTTGGACGGAAACAAAATGCGCCCCTTCTCATCCAGCGTGTTCTTGTACTCACCTGTAAGCAAATTCAAACCACTACCTACCACAAATTACCACTTTTTCCCACTTACTTATCATTTTAATTAAAAAAATCGTAAAGTCAATGAACAAAAATACCGAAAATCAAAAAAGTTCATTTTTTTTCAAGGCAAAGTCGATATAACTGTATAGCAATTAATTTGTATAGAAAAACATGATAAACACGCTGAACGAAAGTTCCCTTCACAAAACGCTCAAACTCCTCTACTCCTCAGACGACGGCGACCGGACGGAAGTCGAGCAGGACGGTCATATCTACGACATCGTAAAAAAAGACGGAACGATAATCGAAATCCAGACGCAGAACCTTGGCAAGTTGCGCGCAAAAATGCAGGACATACTTCAGAGCGGAAAAACCTGCGTCATCGTACATCCTGTCGTCCTGCAAAAAACAATTGAAATCTACGACAAAAACGGCATTCTGGTTTCGCGGCGAAAAAGCCCAAAAAAAGGCAGCATCTATTCCATGTTCCGGGAGCTGACAGGTCTTTGTTCCGTCCTATTAACACAGAATTTTACGCTGGAGATTCTTCTTACCAACATAACGGAACAGCGCATACGGACTGACGAGCCGGTGCAGAGCGCAAACAGGCAGCGTCGGATAAAAAAAGACTGGCTTAAAACAGACAAAAAACTTGAGGAAATAATCGAAAAAAGGAGCTTTAAGAACGCCAAGGATTACCTAGCGCTTCTTCCCGAAGGACTTGGCGGCGTTTTTTGCGTAAAGGACATAGAAAAATCCCTCAAAAAAAACAAAACCTTACCCGCAAGCGCCGCAGGCAATGCCGCACTCATGCTGTGGGTGCTCAGAAAAACAGGTCTCGTCGAACAGAGCGGAACAAAATCGCGCGCCCGCACTTACCGAATCAACCCGCAGTACAGTGCAAGAGCCGACTCGCACGCAACGGAAAAAGCCCGCTCAGAAGAACCCGGTGAATACGGTTCATTCTCCAAAATCCGTTGATCCAACCAAAAATCGGCTTCTTGTGCGTGGCTCAAGCATCCCATAAATACACCGCAAAAAAAAAATCGCAAATCATAAAAAAAAGGCTGCCATACGGCAGCCTTCCAGCACCTGCAACTGATTACCAGTTGTCAGACATATCATCCTCGTCGTGATTCTCCATATCATAAAGATCGGTTACACAGCGAAGAGAGTCAAAATATACGTAATAAGTACCGCGCGCAAGCATCGGATTACAATCTACGCGGAAGCCAAGAACCTTAAGTCCCGGGCGGTCACCATAATACGGGCTGCTCTGAACGATGCCATGCTCGTTATCCGGGCTAGGCGGAACAACGCAGGTAAGTTTTTTCCAACCACTGAAGCCAAGGTTTCCCATGTACAGCTCATAGTCGCGACCAAAATAATCCTCAACAAGAATGTAAAGGTCATGGCTCTGATTACGTCCGCAGACCCACATTGAAATAGTCTTTGTGATTCCCTCAATCGGAATCGGACGCTGAGAGGTGATGTAGAACGAGTTTACGCCACGGCGGAAGAATTCAACCTTAACGCCAAGAACCTGCGTATCATTCTCTGAATCATCTTCCTCGCCCTTTACCGGCTCCTTCATTGCAGGAGCGCCCTCGAAGTTTCGGGCAGCAATAACACCATAGTCAGAGGACATATGAACGAACCATGAGCCTTCCCGCTCAAAATTATCCAAAGGAATCTCGCGGAGCGCCTGCATCGCAGAATCATTTCCGACTACTTCCGGATTAGGATCCTCAACAACACTGTTCTGTGCGAACACCGCACCAGCTACAAAAGCAACAAGAAGAACTGAAAGAAACTTTTTCATTAGTTAGCCTCCGAACTAGAACTGCTTGAATCAGAAGAACCTTCGTCATCGTCGAAAGACTGATCTTTGAGCTCATAGCCATCATAGATAAATGACAGGGAATTTGAGATATACATCAATTTGTCAAAATATATGGTAAAATCGTCAACATATTCACCGGCATCACTTCTTATACGGAAGCCGACGAAAGAAAGGTTACGCGGACCTGAGCGGAGCTTTGAATGCTGACCAATCCAGCCAGGAATGCGCACGATGACATTGCGCCAGCCGTTGAAATGAAGGTTTCCGGCAGGAAGCACGTGAACACGACCCGAAGCATCGCGAATCATCACATCAAGATAATACAGGTAATTTGCACCCCATACCCAGAAGTCAAGGTGATCCACCGTTCCAATCAGCGGAATCTCGTAGTTCTTGTCATCTTTTGTAGGAATAATCTCAAACCAGTTGTCGCCCTTGCGGTTATAGGCAACCTTTACGCCAAAGACCTTCGGCTCTGTATCTTTCATCTGGAACGGCTTCAGAGAATTCGGAATACCAGTGAACGTATTGAATTTCGGATATCCCTCTGCAACGAAACGGCTTGCATTTACCGTCCAGTTCCAATTCAAACTCTCGCCATCATAAAAATAATTCTGATTGCCAACCGAATCAAAATCATCGATTACGAAAGTTCCTACGCTTTTTGAGCTTGGCTGTGCAATAGCCGGAATACAGAGCGCAAAAAGCAGAGCAAGATTTACAAAGACTCTAAAGCCCTTTTTCATGTAAAACTCCTTTAGCATATTACATCCCGAAAAAAACGGAATACTTCGTTCATACAATCGGAACAAATATTGAAATACTTTACAATTTTTAACTTTTTCAAAAATCATCAAAAGTTAATTCTGAATAAGTTGCTTACAATTATATTTACAGACTAAGGCTTTGTCAAATTGTTTACGGCTCAAAAATTCAAAAACACCCGATATACGCGCAATTTCAAATCTTGAATAATTGCGCTGTTTGGCGTACTATGTTTTCAATAGAATTTCCTAAGGAGCATTCAATGTTTAGTTACAAAGAAATCGGTCTTGTTAATACAAGAGACCTCTTTAAAAAGGCTATGGCAGGACACTATGCTATTCCGGCCTTCAACTTCAACAACATGGAGCAGATGCAGGCTATCATTCAGGCTTGTGTTGAGGCAAAGTCGCCTGTAATTCTTCAGGTGTCAAAGGGTGCCCGCGCATACGCTGACAAGTACATTCTCCGCAACATGGCACGCGGTGCCGTAGAGTATGCGCATGAGCTCGGCTGCGACATCCCGATTGTTCTTCACTTGGATCACGGTCCGAACTTTGAGGTGGCAAAAGACTGTATCGACAACGGATTCTCATCTGTCATGATTGACGGCTCTGCCCTTCCGTATGACGAGAATGTTGCCCTTACAAAACAGGTTGTAGAATACGCTCACGCTCACGACGTAACCGTTGAGGCTGAGCTTGGCGTTCTTGGTGGCGTTGAGGACGACGTTGCTGCAGAAGAATCAAAATACACAAAGCCAGAGGAGGTCGTAGACTTCACTTCAAAGACTGGCTGCGATTCTTTGGCCATCTCAATCGGAACTTCACACGGAAGATGCAAGTTCACACCGGCTCAGTGCACACGCACAGCAGACGGCGTTCTTGTTCCTCCGCCGCTTGCTTTCAACGTTCTTGAGGCAATCGAAAAAGAGCTTCCAGGCTTCCCAATCGTACTTCACGGTTCTTCTTCTGTTCCGGTAGAATATGTTCGCATCATCGAGCAGTTCGGCGGAAAGATTCCGGATTCAGTAGGTATCCCGGAAGATCAGCTTAAGAAGGCAAGTCAGCTTGCTGTTTGCAAAATCAACATCGACTCTGACGGACGCTTGGCTATGACAGCCGCTATCCGCAAGTTCTTTGCAGAGCACCCGGACAAGTTTGACCCACGCGAATATCTTGGACCTGCACGAGAGGAACTTAAGAAGATGTACATGCACAAGTGTACGGACGTTCTTCTTTCTGCAGGACACGCATTGGACTAGAGCCAAGTAAAGCATGACGCGCTGAGCGCGTAAGATGCGCAAATCAAAAGGCAGCTTCAGGCATGAGGCTGCTTTTCTATTTTTCAGCTGTATATGGAGGCTGTATTTATGGAACAATTATTTAAAATCAAGGAACGGAATTCTACGGTAAGCCGCGAGGTTGTCGGCGGTATCACTACATTCCTTGCGATGGCGTATATTCTTATCGTAAACCCGAACATTCTTTCAGGAGTCGGACTTGATCTTCCTGCAGGCACGCTGCCAACATGGAGCGGCGTATTCACGGCGACCGCAATTTCTGCGGCGATTGGAACCCTTTTGATGGCATTCCTTGCGAATCTTCCGGTTGCGCTTGCACCTGGACTGGGACTGAACGCATTCTTTACGTTCACCGTCGTTCTTGGAATGGGCTGCACCTGGCAGCTGGCGCTTACCGCAGTTCTCTGCGAGGGAATCATCTTTATTCTGATGTCCCTCTTTGGAATCCGCGAGGCAATCATCAACTCAATTCCAGAAGGACTGAAAAAGGCTGTTGCAGTGGGAATCGGTCTGTTCATCACAATCATCGGGCTTTCCAGCGGCGGAATCATTTCGACGGACACAGGAACGCTCATCGGCTTCGTAAAATTCAACGGCGAGCATCTTAACGCAATCGTCGCAGTAATCGGGCTTATTCTTACCATCGTGCTCTACATGCTGAACGTGCCGGGCGCTATCCTCATCGGAATCATTGCGACGACTGTCATCGGCATTCCGTTCGGCGTTACAAAAATTCCGGAAAACTGGTCGCCGGTATCGCTTCCAGGAGCACCGCACTTCTGTGCCTTTGATTTTAAGGGAGCGGTTCTTGACGGCTCAGGTCATTTTTCGGGCGTCGTGCTCGGAAAATTCTTCGTCATCCTCATCACGTTCCTCTTTACGGATTTATTTGACACCATCGGAACACTGCTTGGCGTTGCAGAGCAGGGAAACCTCAAGGACAAGGACGGAAACATCCAGAACGCAAAGGGCGCGTTGCTTTCTGACTCCATCGCGACGGTTGCAGGCGCAATGCTCGGAACCTCAACGGTAACGTCATTCGTGGAATCATCTTCCGGTGTTGCAGCCGGAGGACGCACGGGGCTTACATCTGTTGTGACAGCGGCATTCTTCCTGCTCTCGCTCTTCTTCAGCCCGCTCTTCTTCCTTGTTCCGGCAGCAGCGACCGCACCGGCGCTCATCTTCGTAGGCTTCCTTATGCTCCGCACGGTAACAAAGATTGACTTCTCTGACCCGACGGAAGGCATTCCGGCGTTCATCACGATTGCCGTAATGCCGTTCTCGTACTCAATCGCAAAGGGAATCATGTGGGGAATCATCTCGTACGTGATTTCAAAGTGCGCAGGAAAGAAGGCAAAGGACATACCTGTAGTCACCTGGGTTCTTGCGGCAATTTTCCTTGCGGACATCATCTTTGAATCCTGCAAATAATCTCTCCAGATGAACAAGCAGTTGCTGAGGGCGAAACGGCGCTCGCTACTGCAAATGCAAAAAGCAGGGGAATTCCACATGATGGAATTCCCCTGCTTTTTTATGCACGATAGGTGTGCGCAGCATTTGCCCGTTTTTTTTTGAAACTGCACTGCAGCAGCCATACGCTTCTTGCAAAGCGGTTATTTTACAACCAGAGCCCCGTCCTGAATGGTCGCGAATTTTGTGTAGCCAAGACCTTCCAGCATGGCATACTGAGGGCCGAGTTTCTTTGCCTTTTTGATTACGGAAACGGCATACTCAGCGCGAAGCTCCGCGGCAAAGGCAAGAACCTGCGGAAACGGCACGGCAGCGTCATACAAAAGCGCGCACCGCTCTTTCTCATCAGGAATCTTATAGTTCTGATCCAGCAGAATCGCGCAGATGCGCTCAAAGCCAATGCTGAAGCCCACCGCCGGAATGCTCTGCCCGATGAATTTTCCAATCATGTTGTCGTAACGTCCGCCGCCACCAATAGCACCGCTGAACGCCGGCGATGAAATCTCAAACACCATGCCCGTGTAGTAGCCTTGTCCGCGGACAAGGTTCGGGCTGTATTCCACGCGGTACCGTCCGCCGCTTGCGGTGCGGGCGTTCTCTATTACGTAACGCAAGTCGTCCGCAATGGCAGGGTCAGAGCATTTTGCGGCAACCGCATCAAGCGTGATTCCCTCGCCCGACGATATGAACGAGACAAGCGAGCTCACCGCCTGCTTAGGGAAGCCCTTTTCCGTAAGCTCTGCTTCCACGCCGGAAGCACCGATTTTATCCAATTTGTCAAACGTGATGCAGACGGAATCGATGGTGTCCGCGGCAAAGCCCATGTTCTCAAGCATATTGCGCAGAATTCTGCGGTCGTTCACATTTATCACAAAATCAGAAAAACCTATGCCAAGCACAGCCCGCGCCGTTACATCTATAAGCTCAACTTCGGCATTGCACGAAGAATCGCCAAGAATGTCTATATCGCACTGAACGAATTCTCGGAGCCGCCCCTTCTGCGGCCGTTCGGCGCGGTACACGCGGTCAGTCTGAATGACCTTGAAGGGATTCTGAAGTTTGTCGCGGTTAGCCGCATAAAAACGCGAAAGCGGAAGCGTAAGGTCGTAACGAAGCCCCATGTCTGAAAGAGATGCCGCATCCGCAGTTACAGAAGCAAGCGCCGCATCCAGTTTTTCGCCGCGCTTAAGAACCTTAAAGATAAGATTGAGATTGTCGCCGCCGTCAGACTTGTCAAGGTTCTCTGAATCCTCAAGAATCGGAGTTGAGATACGCTCAAAGCCGCTTGCGCGGTATTCCGCAAGAATTTTCTGCTGAACGTAGTCGCGAAGACGCTGCTCCGCCGGAAGTATATCCCTCATTCCTTTCAATGCATTTGTTTTCATATTCGTATCCTGATTTTTTTCATGCTGTAATATTCAGAAACAGTCTATCAGAAATCAAAAAGAAAGAGAACACAAAACCTCTGTTTTGTCAGGGCATTCCGCTCAAGCGAGAGATGAAGTCCTCAAGCCGCACGCCCGCGCCCGACGCTACATCACGGCACAGAACGCTGCCGACCACCGTCTCCAGAAATTCAGGAGAAACACCGGGCGTAAGCACCTTTTCTGTGCGGAGGACGGCGACATCCTTAGCGCAAACTGTCTGCCCTGCCAGAAGCGGGCGAAGATAATGCAGGCTCCTGTTGGTACGCCCGTAGTTGTCCCGCTCAGCAGGAGCAAGCCGCTTCACGCCGTCTCCTAGGGCGGAACGAACACGATCCTCGCCATAGGATTCGGCAAGCTGTCGTACAACGGACTGACTGCAGAATTCCTTGCCGTAGCGCCGCAAGGAAGCCTCCGTCTGATGCACGCCATGCACCATCAGCGCGAATGCCTCTTCTTCAAGCGCAACCGGGTCATCAAGACCGTCCGTCTGCTTGCTCAGCGTGATGTGTTTTTCTATCACCGTACCGCCGCACATGACTGAAAGGCATGGCACAAGCAGCGGGTCAAGGCTGTGGTCGCTTATTCCGCACGGCACGCCAAAAATGCCGCTCAGAGTGCTGACAAGCCTTACATTGTATTCTGATTCCGGCGCAGGATAGCTTGTAATGCAATGAAGCAACGTTACGCCGTCGGTGCCTAGAATAAAAAGCGCCTTCTCTATGTCGTTCAGAGTGGAAACGCCGCTAGAAATGATTACCGGAATTTGTGCCGCACCGCCCTGCTTTTGCTCCGCGCGGAATGAGGCAAGCGCCCTCAAAAGCGGAAAATGATTCAGTTCAGGACTTGCGATTTTTATAAAGTCAGGACAAACGGCGCACAGCTCCTCAAGGGAACGCAGACCGAACGGCGAGCAGCCGAACTTAACGCCCTTTTCATGTGCGTAATCCTTCATTTCCGAAAAAAAGGTCGGCGGGCATTCAAGCGCCTTGAAGCGCTCGTACAACGGAATATTTCCGGTAGGAAGCGCAACAAAACCAGTGTCAGGGTGAAGAATTTCGTCCGCATACACCCACTGAAACTTAACAGCATCCGCACCTGCCCTACAAGCAGCATCTATAAGCGCACGAGCTTTTTCAGCATTCCCCTCGTGGGAGGTTCCTATCTCCGCAATTATCATGGCACCTACTTCAGCTGCTCCTTAGCAGCCTGGGCCTTAAGGCGGTTTGAATATACGGCGATGGCACTTGCAGGAAGCCAGCCGTTCTCAAAATCGTACCAATACTCATTCTCATTGTTGACCGACATTCCCTGAACCTGCAGAATGTCCCCCTTACGGCAGTGCATGTTCGAGTCCGCATACCAGTCAGGAAGATCGCGATACGCCACGTACGGCTCCATCACGACCGCCCATTCTACATCAGGCGCGGTTGCAAGCGGAATGGATTCGTCAAATTCAATCTGACGGCTTCTAAAACAGGACTGGAGCAAAAAAATTGTCACCAAAAGGCTCGCACACAAAAAACGCTTCATTTCAGTCCTTCCAAAAACTTCACTACGGCAGGATAAATCTTGAGGTCGGAATCCACAAAATTATCAATAGGAATCTCAGAGGGAAGCACCCACTTATATTCCGAATGCTCCGTAAGCACGTACGGAGTTTTAAGACCATCGTGGGCAACGCGAACCAGATAGGCTGTCAAAAAGCATTCCTTTTCCTTGTGAAAGAACGTGCATTCGGTAATCCGCTCGCCAGGAAACGCTTCAACGGAAAATTCCTCGCGCATCTCACGGACGATTGTCTTTGCATCGTCTTCGCCCGCGTCCACCTTTCCACCGGGGAATTCCCAGCGTCCGCCCATATCTCCAACCGGATTGCGATGAGCGATAAGGATTTTTCCTTCATTATAGATAATACAGGCAACAGATTTACTCATTATAGGAACAAGACCCCCGGAAGCAAAAAGTGAACGGCAGAAATCGCAATGCAGGCAATGCCCACATATTTTTGAAAATCAATAAGCAGAATGTGAAGTATGTCCGGAATCTCCGCGTCCACCGTGGAATTTTCTGCGTAATAGTCAACAAGGAGCGAGATGCCGCCCGCCAAGCCCGCGAGCGCCGGGAACAGGTCGCCGAACAGAAAAATGCCGTTTACCGGAGAAAGAACCTTAAGGACGGCAACAAGCACGCAAAGAATGCCCATGCACAGCATAAAAACCGGCGTCCGCAAAAAAGAATTCGCAGAAAAAAGCTGGGCAAATCCGTCGCTCCTCTCGTCAAGGAATTCCATGTCATCCGCGCCGGGCTCGCTCACCTCCTCTGAATCAGAGGACGCGACATTCTTTAAAAAAAGCATACAGCCTACAAGAAAGTTCAAAACAACAGACAATACGTAAAATTGAATCATTCTATCATTCCTAGCGGTGGCTGACCGCAGAGCGAAGCGACTTGGATTCATTCTCAGAAGAAACGTACGCTTCAACGCGTATTATATCATAATCAGGAAATTTTGTCCGCACAAAGAGCTCGTCGCCCGCAAAAAAAACGCTCTCCTCGTAGGAATTGCACACAAGCCCACCGGAATCAACGGCATCAATACGCACCGTAACGTCAGTCGGAACAAAAACGGAATGTACCGCCTCGTCCACCGCCTTAAAGCGCACGTCCGCATACACAACATCCGCATACGAGAACGCGGTGGCGCTTACCGAGGTACATGCAAAACGCTCAGAGCCACGGTTTGACACGAGCGAAAAAATCCACACGAACGCCATGAACACGACGATTCCCGCAAACATGAAGCGGTTACCCCTGTTCGCAAACATGACCTTAAAAAGTCCCTTCTGAAACTGATTCGCCCTTCCCGCATAATAATCCTGTACGATTTTAGGCGCACGGGCAATACGCTCCTCGCGGTTATAATAAAAATGAAGCGGTTCCGCTCCGTCTGGATGCCCCTCATTCACCTTGTCAAAATCCATTGGCTTCCCCTACGATTTCAACACAGAATCAATAAGCGCGTCCGTACGCCACCAAACGACCTTGGCAGAATCCTTGTCACACAGCAACGCCGAAATAATTCCCTCACAGGAAAGAGAAAGCGAATAATACACGGAATCCTTCATCTTAATATTGAGATTTCGTTTTATGCTGTTCTGAGTGCCTGGCTGAACCATCTGCACGTTAAAGCCATTTTCAGTCGTAATCACAAAGAACATCCAGTTGTTTTTTGTGATTCCCAAAAAATCATAGGGCATTGAATACGTAAGCTTGCTGAAGTCCTTCGTAACAGAATCCTCATAAGGAGAGACATTCAGCGGCTCCGCGTATAGCCCCGTCTCAATGTTCAGCGGATAAATCGTGCTTTTTACATAATCCACGCCAGAATGCATACGCGACTCCTCATCAACATGAGGAAAATAATAGTCCGCCTTTACGTACAGTCGCGGCGCATAGCAATCGGGAACGATGTTCTCAAGCGTGATGTACAAATCGTTCTGAGAGGCAATGGAATTCACCGACTCCGGCGAAATGCGCGGGATTGAGCTTAATTTTACCGGAATCTGATAGCGCAAAAAGCCGTTCATGCCGAACCAATAGACGCAAAGTCCATCGTTTGTGTGGCACACGACCACAAGCTCATTATTTTCCGTAGTATAGATATTCTTAATCGTTGGAAACGGAGTTCCGCCCGGTCCCTGTTGCCCGATGTAATCTATGGCAGAACCATCGCTTGAAAAACGAAGCACCACCTGACTGTACAAAAGTTTTTCTGCTTCATCCTGCTCATTGCGCTCCTTTGGCACGATGCCCACCGCATACATGTACTTGCGCGAATCAACGGAAATTTTTCCGGTCAGCAGGAATGGATAAGAAATTGAGCGCCACAGCGACGACGAGGAAGAAGAGCGTATGCCACGCTTTTCTCCGGAATAAAAATCTTCATTATAATACAAGGAAAGCAAATCGCCGTAGGAATTGAGCGATAAGATTTTTTCCATCTCTCCGTTCACCACGTAAAAAAAGCCATCCCGCATGGTTACGGAAGTTGCGATTGCACCGGGCGTCGACAAGTCAAAAAGATTCAGTTGCTCCTCAAAATTGCCGTAATTCAGCCTGAACAATTCGGTTTCTGAAATAGAAAGCACCTTGTTTGAATTCAAGCATGACGCAAGAAGCAGAGAAAGAATGACACATACGAGACCCAGAAAACGCTTCATATTATGAATTTCTTCCGCAGCACTGCTTGTATTTTTTGCCCGAACCACATGGGCACGGCTCATTTCTTCCGACCTTGGGCGTAGCGCGGCGCACCGTAACGTTCTGCGCCTGAGTCCGCTGCTGCATCGCACCGCTCGCGGCAGCACGGCGGGCTGCGTCCCCGCTCATCTGAGCGCCAGCCTGACGGCTTACCGACTGCGAGATATTCTCGGCTTCGCTGTGCTGAGCGTTCATATTCTGCTGGGAACGGAGCGCGGCAATACGGCGTTGCTCCAAGGCTTCCGGGCTTAACTGAATGCGCACCTTGAACACACGGCTCATGACCGTATCGCGAATGGAATCCAGCATCTCGTCAAACATATTGAAGCCGTCAATCTTATATTCCGTAAGCGGGTTCTTGGAGCCATAAGAACGCAGGCTTACCGCCTCGCGGAGCGATTCCAGAGCCTCAAGCTGATCAAGCCATTTTTTATCGATGACCTGCACATACTGATAGCGTATGAACATATTCAGGTTCTCTTTGCCAACAAGCGTTTCCTTTTCGGTAATGTCATTCTGAAGGGCTGCCTCAAGCGCCTCGGCAGTAAGACGCTCCTGTGGCAACGCAAGCCCGAACGTGTTCTTTATCTCTTCGTTAAGCGCGCTCAAAGCCTCGTCATGCTTGCTGCGACCAAGTCGGCTGTACTCATAGAACAGGGAATCAACGGTGTCACGCGCATTGTTCATAACGCGGTCGGCAAGGTCGTTGTCTGCAAGAATATCGTCGCGCTGCTCATAAATGACGCTCCGCTGCTCATTCAGAACATCATCATAGTCAAGCAAATGCTTTCGGATTTCAAAGTTCCTGTCCTCAACCTTCTGCTGGGCCTTTGCGATTCCTTTGTTCAACCACGGATGGTCAATCGGCTCGCCCGGCTCCATACCGATACGCGTCATCATAGCCTTCATACGCTCACCGCCAAAAAGGCGCATAAGGTCATCGTCCATGGAAATAAAGAACTTGGAACGTCCCGGGTCTCCTTGTCGTCCGGAACGCCCACGGAGCTGGTTGTCAATTCGGCGCGATTCATGACGCTCAGAACCGATGACGTACAAACCGCCGCACGCCTTTACTTCCTCATTATCCTTAAGCCACTGCTCTTTCTCAATCTTATATGCAGCCTCAAACTGCTCTGGCGTAGCGTTAGTTCCAGCCCTCTTCTGCGCACGGAATTCCGGGTTTCCGCCCAGCTTTATGTCGGTACCACGTCCTGCCATGTTCGTAGCAATCGTAACGGCTCCCTTTGCACCAGCCTCGGCAATAATCATGGCCTCGCGCGCATGATTTTTTGCGTTCAGAACCTCATGCCTGATTCCTTTTTTGGTAAGCAACGCTGAAAGATGCTCAGACTTTTCTACAGAAACCGTACCCACAAGCACAGGCTGTCCTTTTGCATGAGCCTCCTGTATTTCCTTTGCAATCGCTTCCCACTTATCGCCTTCGTTCAAATATACTTCATCATTCTCATCGATTCGCGCAACCGGCTTGTTCGTCGGAATTGCAACAACATCGAGCTTGTAGATTTTGTTGAATTCAACCACTTCGGTTGCCGCAGTACCAGTCATTCCCGAAAGCTTGGAATACATGCGGAAAAAGTTCTGGAACGTAATCGTCGCAAGCGTCCTATTCCGCTGCGCAATGCGAAGATGCTCCTTCGCCTCAATCGCCTGATGCAGTCCGTCGCCGTATCGCCGCCCCTCAAGCACACGACCGGTAAATTCATCTACAATCTGAACCTGACCGTCGCGCACAAGATAGTCAACGTCAACCTTATACAGGGTATGCGCACGCACAGCCTGCGTAAAGTAATGGACGTACTCAAAGTTTTCCTCATCAACGACCTTTGAATCCGAAGAAATCAAGTTATGCTTGTGAAGAATCTCGTCAATGTGATTGATACCCTTGTCCGTAAATGAAACGCGCTTAGACTTCTCATCAAGCTTGTAGTCGCCCTGAATGTTCTTTCGCTGCTCGGGATCCATCTCAACCTCATCAGGATAGTCACCAGTAGCAGGATCCTTCTCAACCTCGGTAAGCTCGCCTACATATTTATCAACCTCGTGATACTTGAAGGTGTCATCCTCGCCCTGCCCAGAGATGATGAGAGGAGTTCTTGCCTCATCAATCAAGATGGAGTCAATCTCATCCACAACGCAGAAATTAAAGCCACGCTGAACCTTACGATTCAAATCAATCTGCATGTTGTCGCGCAGATAATCAAAGCCGAACTCGTTGTTCGTTCCATAGGTAATATCGCAGTTATACGCCGTCTTGCGAGCCTCGTTGTCCATATTAGAAAGAATGGAACCAACGGTCTGCCCCATGTATGCGTAAACCGGGCGCATCCAGTTGGCATCGCGCTCTGCAAGATAATCGTTCACCGTAACGACGTGAACGCCCTTTCCCGTCAATGAATTAAGATATACCGCAGGCACACACATAAGTGTCTTACCTTCACCAGTCTTCATCTCTGTAATGCGACCTGAATGCAGCACCAAGGAACCCATGAGCTGAACGTCATACGCGCGCTCACCAAGCACACGGTATGCCGCCTCGCGGGCAAGCGCAAACGCCTCCGGAAGTATATCATCAAGCGTCTCGCCATTTGCAAGCCGCTCCTTAAAAGCAAGTGTCTGTTTTGGAAAATCCTCCGCTCCAAGAGACTTCGCCCATTCCTCTTTTGCATTGATGGCGGCAACGAGCGGTCTTAATTTTTTTACATCGCGGTCATTCTGAGAACCGAAAATAACGGTTAAAACTTTATCTATTAACATAATAGTTTAAATATAAAGATTTTCGCCCTTCAAGTAAAGGAAAAAGAGCGAAAAGAACGAATCAGCGCGTCTGAATGGAGCCCACTCTGCTCAGCGGTAAAAAGCGGAACACTGCCGTTCCAAGAATCATGCGTCGGCTCACATAGCGCTGCTCCATATTGGAATAATACTGAACGCTCATTTCGTCGAATGCAGAAAGCGGACGCAGACTCTGCGTGTAGGAATGCCGCATGTCCAAAGAATTAAAGCGGTTGTCGCCCATCATAAAATAGCAGTTCGCAGGAATATACTGCGGGTTTCCAGCCTCGTCATTCGCAGGGAACACAGGCATATTCCGCTGATCAAGAATATACAGATAATAGCAAAGGCGCTCCGCCTGTCCAAGTGCCGTGCGGAATTCTGCGTCCGCACCAAAGGAATTCGTAGGCATACCGGAAGCAAGCAACTCCGCCGCCCGCAGATACAAGCGTCCTATGCAGAGTTTCAGCATGACGTTCAGCTTGAAATTTGCCTCCGCATAATAATCGCCGTCAAAAAAACTGCGGTACGAATATCCGTCCGCCTCGGAATACTCAGAGACTACAGAAAGCGCGCGACGCGCCGGCTCCGCATTCTTCCATCCATTCATAAAGGAAGAAAACCACGCCTCTCCCCCCTCAGAAGAAAGTATGCCCTGCACGTTCGGAATCACCTCAAGGCACAACGTGTCCGCATGCAACGACAGGTCATCAGAAAAGGCAGCATTTTTATCCATAATGCGACGACTAAGCCGCTCCATGGAAGACGCAATTGAAGTGCATTCAGCCGCCGCATTGGCAAGGTTCAGGCTTCGGCGCTCCTGCTCCAAAAGAAGCATGTCGTCATAGCGCTCCTGCGAAACCGGGCAATCGCGGATTACCTTCTTTGAACCGTTCAATCGAGCCACATACGGCGCAAGATTCCAGCAGGCATATTTATTGTCAAGCGGAACCGCCTCAAAATCATCGCTTTTTACCGTCCGGGCATACAGCGTTCCGTCCTGCATGACAAGCTGCTCTCCCGGTTCCCCGCAGATACGCTTGACCAAAGGGTCTGCCTTTGGCTCGCCATGCTCGTCAACATTCAGATTCACCGTCGTAAAAGTGAGCATATAAACAATCTGCGACACCACGGAGCGAATCTCTGACTTCCGATCCATCGAATAATGCGGATTTCGGAACACAACGACATCTCCACGCCTGTAGGTTTTCAGGCATGGAAGCCCCACCTCGCTCAGCGGAAACGTCGGTCCGCTCAGAGTTTTTGTAACCACAACGCGGTCGCCGATTAAAAACGAGGGAACCATCGACTCTGACGGAATCACATACAGCTGAAGAATGAAAATCTGAATCAGAAGCACCATGAATACCGCTTGAACAAGCGCATCCACCCAATCAAGCAATTCAAAACCAATTTTTTTTGACGAAATTTCCGGCTTCACCATAAAGGAGCCGGCGCCTTTCTTTGTGCTTTGCTTCCAGCCAGGGTTCAGCGAATGCACACGCTTCTCGTTAAAATAATACAGCACAATGAGGGAACTGACGAACGAAGCGCACCACAGAAGCACCGTAACCACATCATACCATGCGGAAGTTCCATTTTTTCCTGCGCGGCGAATAATGAATGCCGCCAAAAGCACGAACGGAAGATACTGAAGCAGCTTCTCACAAATTTTTACCGCAGAAAACTCCTGTCTGCGAAGGATTTTTAAGAATAAAAAGAAAGATGTTACGGCAGAAAACGCAAAACCCAAAGGAAATGCCAATAAAGAAACATCAAAGGTGATGCTGAAACAAAAAAGAGAAAAAAGAAGTGAAGAACAAATGGTGATATAACTAGGAATACGAATTTTATTCATATTCCTAGTATATCAGATTTCATAAGAATATGAAACGGCTATTTAAGGCAAGCAGCTATTCTTTCAAGAACCTTTTTGCGATCCAAAGGCTTGATGATATAGTTTTTTGCACCAAGTAGGAGCGACTTCTTTACAAGCTCTTCCTTACCGAGCGCACTTACCATTACAACGCGAGCAGACTTATCAAAATTCATAATCTGCTCAAGCGCAGTAATACCGTCCATCTTAGGCATAGTAATATCCATGGTAACAAGATCAATATTTGGAGCAAGTTCCTTATACTTATCTACGCCTTCTTTTCCATCAGCTGCAGTGGCAACGACTTCATAGCCTTCGCTGGTCAAAATCTGACCAAGCTGCTTCGCAACGAACATTGAGTCATCAACAATCATTACGCGGAAACAAGTTCCATCACCTTTCTGTCCCTCTGGCGGGCGCTCATTAATTGAAGGAAAATCATTTACTGTTTTCATTTATCTATCTCCCAAAATTATGCACGTTCGCGGATAGCAACGTTAACTTCAATCTTACCACATTCTGTAATAAGAGGAACGATAAGCGCCTCTACATTCTCAGAACCACCACCCAAAGCGGCAATTTCCATCTGATGACCAGCAAAAAGAGCCGGAGGGGTCAAGTCAAACTTGAAGTTTAACTCATGCAACTTAGTTACAGCCTGTGCCGTAATAAGATTTGCCAATTCACTGATTGTAGCCTTTGCAAGCTCATCAAACTGCGTCAGTTTTTCACCGTTCATTTTAGAAGCAATGTTGATTGCAGTCTCAAGCGTCATATCAAAAAGAACACGACCTTCCACATCACCTGCAAGACCTACCAAAGCTGCAACACCCATTACAGGCATGGCCGTGGATTTCAAGTACAAGTTTCCTCGTTTTACATCTGCATCACCAAGAACCTCTTTCAAGACTCTGAATGATGTTTCAACGAATGGGTTAATATATTCTACTCTCATTTATTAAAACCTCCAATTTTATTGCTTAGAATATGCGGTAAGTGCACCTTCACTGTGCTCTAAGAATTGCTGCATGTGAGAGATGGACTCATTCTCACCCAAGAATAAGATTCCGTTTCCCTTCAGTTTTTCCTCAAAATCTGAAAGAACATTCTTCTGCGCGCCGTCGTCCAATAAGGACAGCAAATCGCGGGAGAAAATCAAATCAATCATTGGCAAGGCATTAGTATGCTGGCAGTCATGATATTCAAACATGATGCTTTCTTTTATCTGCTGATTGAAGGTATTTTCTCCAGATGCAGTTTTTCCAAGATAAGGTGCAAGCCAACCGGATGCCTGCTCCGCAGGAACTGTCATCATAGGAGCGTTTGAAACGTTCAGCAAATCTGTATCCTGTGCATAAATACGGATTTTAGCACCAGGATAGCGCTTTGCCAAGACGCACGCCAGACTATATGTCTCACAGCCCTTTGAGCAGCCAGGATTCCATACGGCAATCTGCTTTGCGCTGTTGTCAGGAAGAATCTTATACACCTGATCCGCATAATCAGAAGACCAGAACTGATCAGTTCCTGTTGACCAGAAAGATTTGAGGAATGCCTGCGCATCTGCCTCATTCTGAATCTGCACGGAAGAGCCAGAACGCTCCTTCTGCCATTCAGAAAAACGATGCTTTACCCAACTTTCGTTCAATTCTGAAACATTGAATTTTCCGAATTTCTTAAGACCTTCAACGACGAATTTATAATCATTTGACTGCGTTATGTCGTCCGCTTTTGGAGCGGGAGTCTCTGCCTTGGAAGCCTTTGCATAGGCTTCTGCAACGCTTGCAGGTCTCTTATCCGACACTTCGGCAGTGGTTGCATTTTTTGAGGCACGTGTTTCGTTGAACGAAGCCTCCATCTGCTTTGTAATCGATGCCTGACGAGCCTCAAGCTTATATTCCTCCTCATCCTTTGTCTTAGAGAAGATGCGAGAGATGTCAAGCAAGATATACAAGCGCTTGCTGCTTTCAACAACGCCGGAAATATACTTGATGTTGATGTCAACAAAAAGTGGATGCGGCGGCTGAATGGAAGCCTTCTGAACGCCAACAACCTTGTCAATCTTATCAACGATAATACCGAAGGTCTGCTCCTCTACCGTAAGAATAAGAAGATTGCAGAGCGCATCCGGCTTTTGTTCCGGAACATCGATATTGAAAAAAATACGCATATCAAGAATCGGAATGATATCTCCACGAAGGTTGTAGACACCTACAACAAACGGCAACGTATTAGGAACATACGTGAACATTCCTGCCTTTGCGATTTCCTTTACATACATAATGTCGATGGCATAATCTTTTCCAGAAAGCGAAAAGGTTACCATCTTGAAGTCAATTACATCCTGAGCCTTGCGATCCTGCTCAACATCAGCAGTAACCGCAGCAGTAGTCAGTTCTGTGTTTTCATCAGAAATAAGAATCGATTCAATAGTCATAAAAACCCCACTACTATAAGCTCATCATCTGATTTGCATCAGCATCCTGCTTAAGGCTTAATTCCAAAAGCTGGCTTACGTCAATAATCAATGAAACAGAACCATCTCCAAGAATAGATGCACCAGCAATACCTGGAGAAGCCGTGAACTGATCCTTCAACGGCTTGATAACAACGTCTTCTTCACCTATGAGAGAGTCAACCATTACGCCGACCTTTCTATCCTTGGAACCTACGATAACTATATTGCAGTATTCGTCCTGCTTTGTATCCTTGATGCCAAAGAGACGAGAAAGACGAAGGACGCTGATAACCTCGCTGCGAAGGTTGAGCACCTCGTAGCTGTCGATTGTCTTGATTTCGCTCGGCAGGATACGCTGGCTTTCGATGACCGATGCAATCGGAATTGAGTAAATTTCCCGACCAACGCGGACGAGCAAGCCCTGAATAATCGCCATAGTAAGCGGCAACTTTATGCTGAACGTGGTGCCCTTTCCCGGAGTAGAGAAAACGGTAACCGTCCCGTTCAGTTTTTCAATCATAGTCTTAACGACATCCAAACCTACGCCACGACCAGAGACATTTGAAATCTTATCCGCAGTGGAGAAGCCCGGCTCAAAGATAAGCTGGTACGCTTCCTGATCGGAAAGCACCTTGTCTGGGTGAATAAGTCCCTTCTGAATGGCCTTGTTCTTAACCTTCTCAACGTTGATTCCGGCACCATCATCCGTAATTTCGATGACGATGAGGTTTCCTTCGTTTGAAGCTTTAAGAAGGACGGTACCTGTCTCAGACTTTCCGGCGGCAACGCGCACATCCGGAGCCTCAACACCATGATCCACAGAATTACGAACACAGTGCATGATAGGATCAAGCAAATCCTCTACGACAGACTTGTCAAGTTCTGTATCCTCACCTTCAATCTGAAGGTCGATTTTTTTGTTCAAATCGCGAGAAAGGTCTCGAACGACGCGCGGGAAGCGGCTGAAAATCTGATTGATTGGAACCATTCGGATTTTCATTACGCCTTCCTGAAGCTCGCTTGCAATGCGACCCAAGTTCTGCGTGGACGAGCGGAACTTAACAGAAAGTGACTTGAGGTTCGCCTCATTTTTTTCATATGAAGAAGAAATGTCGCCCAGCTCGGCAGAGATTTCTTCTTTGATTTCGCGTGCGGAACGACCTGAATTAAGCTCCTCAAGATAATGAGGCAGGCTTTCCAAAAGACGGTGTATCTTGTCGCGGAAAAGCGCCTGCGTTCCCTGAAAATCCACAAGCTCTGCGTTAAGCGTATTTGAAAGCTGGTTGAAGCCGGCTTTTGCAATGACAATCTCGCTGACAAGATTGAGAAGGTAGTCAACGCGCTTTGAGTCAACGCGAAGAACGGAACTTTGCTGGGAAGCTCCATGCTCTTTTTTGTCTCCGCCTTTGTCGGCTTTTTTCTCCGCCGTTTTTTCAGCGGCCTTCGCCTCTTCCTTTGCGGGAGCGGCAGGCGCTGCGCTGGCAACAGGAGCGCTCACAGGTTCCGCTGGAGCAGAAGCAGGCGCAGCAGGAGCCTCGTCAGCACCATCAGCCGCCTCAATCACCTGCGCGTCCGTGCAGATGGTAACATCGCCCAAGAACGCGGTATCCTCAATCTTAGAAGCATCCGCATCAGAAGCCATGTAATAATATACACATTCGTAGAATTCGTCCTCATACAGCGCATCAAAATCAGGCACCGTCTTGAGGACGCTTCCCAAAGCCTTGAGCGCGGCAAAAACCTGAATACCGCCGACGGAATTCATAGGATTGTTCTCATCAAACTTAACGGCAACGCGCCACAGCTTCTGAGAACCTTCGCACGCATTCTTAAGTTCGTTGAATTCATCCTCGGAAAGCTTTGGATAATCAAACGGTCCTGCGGCAGGGGCTGGTTTTGGAGCCGGCGCAGCAGGCTTAGGCGCAGGCGCGGCTGCAGGAGCCGATTTTTTTCCTTTAGCGCCTTTTTCCGGTATGTAGGACTTCAGCTTTTCTTCAATTTCAGAAATATCCTCGGAATACACATCGCCGTTCTGACGGGCTTCCATCATTGCTTTGATAACATCAATAGATGAAAGAAGTACATCGACAACAGGCTCACTAACTTCAAGACGATCCGAGCGGATTTCATCAAGGACATCCTCAACTTTGTGAGTGAATCCGGACAACTCTGTCATCTCTACTGTCGCCGAGCCACCCTTCAGAGTATGAGCGGCACGGAAAATTTCATCGACAGCATCATGATTAGTCGGATCATTTTCTATTACAAGCACGTTGCTTTCAAGAGTCTCCACCTGCTGTTCAGCTTCAGCAAAGAAATCTTTCAATAATTCTTCATTGTTTGGATCAAGATAATCACTCATGCCGTTTATTATATACCGAAACCGCCATAATTCAAGTAAATTAATTGCAGTTTTTTTCATTTTTTCTTCAAAACGTTTTTTCTAAAGTCAGCGGAGTTTTATGCCGATACTGTTTAAGGAGAATTCTTTTTGGAGCGGTTTAGACTATGAGAAATTCAATGAAAAAGCATGCGTTTGCAGCATTTTTTCTATTAATAACATCATTTTTGTTCGCAGACATTTATTTCAGCGGCTTTGCGGGCGCAAAGGGCGACTTCTACTCAAGCGAGGAGGACAACTTTGACCCGGCACTTGAGATTCAGTCCTTTTTTTCAGGTCAGTTCAGCCTCTCCAAAAACCTCATCATGAACACAGAATTCTCCTTGGCTACCGACGACCTCGTAAAAAATTCCATTTTCAAGGAATCTCCGGCACGATTCAGAATAGACGAACTCTCTCTTATAGCACGCCAGCAGCTTCCGAGCGCCACGAACTACCTGAGTTTTTTTGTGGGAACCTACGAGCCGATTGGTTCAGACACCTTTTTGCGCAGACAGTTCGGCATTCAGCCCATCGCGTCAAAAATAACAGAAAGCTGGCTTGGTCTTTCAGGCTCAATCATCTACCCAGTATTCGGCGTGGGCGGCGCGGACGTAATCCGCCTGAACAAGGCTCCAATAGCAACCGGCTTTTATTTTTACGTGAACCATGAGCTGGAGGACTGCTATGTGCTGAACAGCGACCTTCGATTCGCAGGAAACTACCGCTACTTTACCTTTGACATTGCCGGAGGTCTTGGACTTCCGCTCAAATCGAACAGCGAACAGGACGCGTTCATCATAGTGGACACAATTTATTGGCGCGCAGGAACGAACATCCTTATAGGAAATGCCTACACCACGTCGCTCTTCATTCAGGCGGGGGTTTCTGAGGTGAAATTCAAAAAAGAGGACGAAGAATTCAAGATAAACGAGGACACGGCCTACCTTTTGGTTGAGCCGAGGTTCAGGACAAAGCAGAGCCAGATTCATCTTACGCTTTTCAGCCTTCCGCAGGAAACCGTGGACGACTTCATTTTCATCACGGATACGTCAGGCGTGAACCTGAACATTTTCAGCGACACGCTGCACCTGAGCAACAAGACATTCACGTTCGGCTTTAACTCGGCGTTCACGTTCCCAAACAAAAACCTGAGCGACCTGGTTTCTGAGCCGGAAAAGATTCTTGACGACTACACCATCACAATCGCTCCGTACATAACGACGAATTTCTACAACGGAGAGGTTCATTTTATGCTTCAGGGAAGGATTTCTGACCTGCTGGATGAGCATTACGGCTCGGCGTTCAAGGTGAACCTTGGATATAAAACACAGTTCTAGCGGCCTTCAGGGCAAGATGATTTTTGGAGAACACATGACACCCGAACAGACACGAAACGAAAAACTGGCTCAATGCCTTATAAAAACGCTCACCGCACACGGATTTGAAGCCTATTATTGCGCGGACGGAATCACCGCAAAGGAACGGATTCTTTCGCTCATCGCAAAGGACGACGTTGTTTCCTGGGGAGGCTGTGCTACCATGGAGCAGATTGGCGTAATCGACGAGGTGCGAAAAACGCATGCCTGCATTGACCGCGACACGGCAAAAACACCGGAGGAACGACAAACCTTGATGCGGAACGCCCTGCTCTGCGACACATTCCTGAGCGGAACGAACGCCATAACCCAGAACGGCGAGCTGTACAACATAGACGGAAACGGAAACCGCGTTGCAGCGCTCATTTACGGTCCCAAAAGCGTCATAATTGCCTGCGGCATGAACAAGGTTGTGCCGAACGCGCAGGCAGCATACGAGCGCGCAAGGAACGTAGCGGCTCCCATAAACGCACAGCGGTTCAACCTGTCCACGCCATGCCTTAAGACCGGCGAATGCGCGGACTGCGGAGCGGCAGACTCAATCTGCAATGTGTTCGTACGCACAAAAAGATGCAAGCCGCAGGGAAGAATCAAAGTCGTCCTTATTGGAGAGGCGCTTGGCTTCTAATCCTGCGCCGCACATTCACTCATAAGGCGGAACGATTCTTCCATATAAAGCTGCATTTTTTCTTTGCGAGGCATGGCTTGGTCAGCGGGAATGTAGAGCGGCTCAAGGATATGCAGTTCCGCAACCTTCTGCTTGCTGAACAGGCGGCGCAGTTTGGACGGCTCACGCCAACGGATAAAAACAGGAACAAGTGGAACGTCATTAACCACCGCGCAATGAAACGCGCCTTCGATAAATGGACGAGGTTTTTCATAGCGTGGCCACAACGCCTTTTCTGGATAGAACAGCACAAAATTTCCCTTTTTAAGGAGCGTGGTTATTGCCGCGCCCATTTTTTTCATCGCCGAAAAGCAATGGCTGAACGGAAGCGTTCCCGCGCCACGCAGAATCCACCCCAAAATTCCTTTCATGCTGTTGAATTCCGCAACGGTTATGTACAGGCGGTGTCCGCGCACAGCATGGCGCACCAGCATATTATCAAGAATATGGACGTGATTGCACACAAGCACGGCACCCTTAAGTCCCCGCAGATTCTGCCGCCCCCGTACCCTTCCGCCGAATGCAATGTGAACCAGAGGCTTTGCGCCCAAAAGCGCCACTGTCCGCACAAAAAGCGACCAAAGGACAAAGCCTAGATTTTTGGGAATGAATTCATAGTCGTCCGTAACAGGAAGCATCGCATCGTAGTCAGGAGGAAGCACCTCGTCATTGAACCGCCCTTCCCGTTCCGCACGCAGGATGTTTTCCTTCACGAGCTGTTTTGTGCCCTGCTTTATGCCAGCAATATCCATAGTATCCTCAGCGTAAAAGCGATTCCCTCCCTGCCGCTCCTATTCAACAGAATGAAAAAATACTATAAAATATGAAAATCAATGTCAAACCGAGGAACTATGATTCGCATGATAAAAAAACTGATTGCCACGGCAGCAATTTTTGCGCTGTCAGCGGCATTTGCAAAGGACAACAAAACGGTAAAAATCCTGTCATCCGTAGAGATGACGGAAGAGGAGCGCGCAGAGCTTGAGGATGAGGACGATGCGGACGAAAATGACCCGACGCCACAGGAAGCAAGCACAAGACTTAACGGCGAGCGCGATGTTCCCTACACAAAGGCGCTGCAAGCACTCATGGATGGATATTTTAATCATGAACTTGCAGATGAAGAAGCCCGGAACGCCACTTTTAACGCCGCGCTTACAGACGCAGAAACGCAATACGGAAGCGACGCATACCGCATGAACGTACACAAGGCGCGCGCGTTCTACTATTACGGCATGATTCTTATGGAAAACTACGATTTAACGAATCTTGAGAAAATGGATTTGAGCGACACATCTGAAACGGAGGACGTAAATAAAAAAGCCGGAGAGGACTATGACCGGGCGATAGAATTTGCAAAGCTCGCACTCAAGGAACGCCACGGAAGCGACGCATATTCAATGCTTGCGCACGCAATCTCGGCAAACTGTACCGCAAAGACCACCGGTTACGTGCTTTCAAACGGACTCAAGGTACGCGCCAACGCAAAAAAAGCGGTAAAAGAAGACTTTTCCAACGGCACCGCGCATTTTTTAATCCATGCGCAGGACATATACGCACCGGCTCCATTTGCAAAGGTCAAGAAAGGGCGAAAAGCCCTGGAGCGCTGTATAGCGAATCCGGGAATCCGCTTTGAGCAGGCAGATTTATTCAACATCTACTCGTCAATAGGCTACTCCTGCCAGCGGCAAAAAAAATACGGAGAGGCAAAAAAATGGTACGACCGCTGCCAGGAACTGTACCCGCAGAACCTTTCCGTACAGAATTTAGTGAGCAAGCTTAAGTAAAAAAAGCGGCTAATCGTTTTCCACCTGGCGGATTGGGCGACATGGATTTCCTACGGCAACGACGTTCGGCGGAATGTCTCGTGTAACGACGCTTCCGGCTCCAATGACGCTTCCCTCGCCCACGGAAACGCCACCGCATATGGTAACGTTACCTGCAATCCACACGTTGTCGCCAATTGAAATGGGCTTTGCATACTCATGGCAACCCATCGTTCCGTCGGGCTTTTTAAACAGATTTCGTTCTTTCCATTTGAGCGGATGCACCGGCGTAAGGAGCGACACGTTCGGTCCGATGAACACGTTTCTTCCTATCGTTACCGGCGCACAGTCCAGACAGGTGAAGTTGAAATTTGCATAGGAATTCTCACCAATCGTCGTAAAAAGCCCGTAGTCAAACTGTACTGGTCCCTGAAGATACACGCCAGCGCCATGCTGCGGCACCAGTTTGCAAAGCACACGGTTTCGCTCCTCAGCCTCCGCATCATCAAGCGCGTTGTATGCACGGCACAGCCCATGCGCCTGAGTACGGAGCGCCGTCAGCTCCGCATCGCTTGAATCATACAGCTCACCCAAAAGCATCTTTTCTTTTTCTGTCATATGCAGTTCCTTTTTATAAAAAAAATCGCCCGAAAACCGGACGATTTTATGCACTCCATGCACCGCCTGCGCTTACTGAGCGAATGTTGCGATGAACACGCCGGCTGCGATTGCAGTTCCGATTACGCCGGAAACATTCGGTCCCATTGCGTTCATCAGGAGGAAGTTTGAAGGATCATATTCAAGTCCAACCTTGTTTGAAACGCGGGCAGCCATCGGAACGGCAGAAACACCTGCAGAACCGATGAGCGGATTGATTTTCTTTCCTTTTGGAAGGAAGAGGTTCATGACCTTAGCCATAATGATACCGCCGGCAGAAGCAACGGCAAAGGCAACCAAACCAAGCAGAATGATGCCAAGAGAGTTTGCATTGATGATTTTTTCAGGAGTCATCTGGCTTCCAACACCCAAGGAAAGAAGAATGGAAACGATGTTCATGAGTTCGTTTTCCATTGTCTTTGAAAGGCGCTCAACCACGCCGCACTGCTTAACGAAGTTTCCGAATGCAAGCATACCGATAAGCGGACATGCTGGCGGCAAAAGCAAAATCGTAAGCACAAGAAGCATCATCGGGAAAAGGATTTTTTCTGCCTTGCTTACCTCCCGGAGCTGATCCATGCGGATTTCACGCTCTTTCTGAGTTGTAAGAAGCTTCATAATCGGCGGCTGAATCATAGGAACGAGCGCCATGTACGAATATGCCGCAACGGCGATTACAGCCATAAGCTCTGGCGCAAGCTTTGCAGAAACGTAGATTGACGTAGGACCGTCAGCACCACCGATTATTGAGATTGCAGCAGCTTGAAGAATGTTGTAGTTGATTCCCGGAATAAGATTCATGAGGGCAACACCGAAAAGCGTAAAGAACACGCCAAG
>ERZ842401.1517-NODE-1517-length-32989-cov-5.116415_pt1 | contig 32989 bp, 30 predicted proteins | sample MGYA00521270_ERZ842401 | MGnify/ENA primary metagenome ERZ842401 (study PRJEB31892, sample SAMEA3878208) | bioreactor metagenome | biome: Moose rumen | place: Sweden | collected 2011-10 | study: EMG produced TPA metagenomics assembly of the PRJEB12797 data set...
CACGCTCCTGAATTTAATAACACCTTCAAAAGAACGCGAAATACTTTATAAACTGCCTGCACTTGCATAATAGCAAAGGGATGGCGCCAGCCTTGCAAGTGGGAAGTTTTAGTAACTTAATAAAAGGAATTCTTGAAAAAAGCCCAGGCCACACTTGTAGTCTGAGCTTTTTTCTATGATATTAAATCATTCCCTAAGTTTTTACAGTTTCTGATTTTAGAACGTTTGTAGTTAGATCTACCAAATGATATCAAACTATCCCCTGAGCTTTCATAGCTTCAGCAACCTTAAGGAAGCCTGCAATGTTAGCGCCTGTTACGTAGTCGCCTTCTTTACCGTACTTCTTGGCTGCTTCAGAGATATTCTTATAGATATTTTTCATTATGTCGTGAAGCTTTTCATCAACTTCTTCGAATGTCCATGAAAGCCTTTCTGAGTTCTGGCTCATTTCAAGGGCAGAAGTAGCAACACCACCTGCATTAGAAGCTTTACCGCAGATGAACAATACTCCGTTATCCTGAAGATACTTGGTAGCTTCAAGGGTTGTAGGCATGTTAGCGCCCTCACATACAGCATATACGCCATTAGCAACAAGTGCTTTAGCATCATCAAGATCTAGTTCATTCTGTGTAGCGCAAGGAAGGGCTACATCGCACTTAACTGTCCATACGCCGTGCTCACCATTCTTCTTTTCATGATACTGTGCAGAAGGACGTTTTGCAGCATATTCTGTTAAACGAGCTCTCTTAACTTCCTTTACCTCTTTAAGAAGGGCTACATCGATTCCTTCAGAATCGTATATCCATCCTGTAGAATCAGAGCATGTTACAACTTTAGCGCCAAGGCTCTGAGCTTTCTGGATAGCGTAGATAGCAACGTTGCCGGCACCCGATACAACAACTGTCTTACCTTCAAAGCTTGTGCCATGGTCTTTGAGAAGCTCATCTGTTATATATACAAGACCGTAGCCTGTAGCTTCTGTACGTGCAAGTGACCCGCCATATGTAAGTCCTTTACCTGTAAGGACTCCTTCATATACGTCTCTGATTCTCTTGTATTGGCCATAGAGATAACCAATCTCACGTCCACCGACGCCAATATCACCTGCAGGTACATCGGTATCAGCACCAATATGACGATAAAGCTCTGTCATGAAGCTCTGGCAGAATGCCATAACTTCTCTGTCAGACTTGCCCTTAGGGTCGAAGTCTGAACCACCTTTACCGCCACCAATAGGAAGGCTAGTAAGTGAATTCTTAAATACCTGCTCAAATCCAAGGAATTTAATGATTCCAAGATTTACTGAAGGATGGAAACGAAGTCCTCCCTTGTAAGGTCCGATAGCTGAATTAAACTGTACACGAAATCCATTGTTAACCTGTACCTGTCCCTTATCATCTACCCACGGAACTCTGAAAAGAATCTGTCTTTCAGGTGTTGTAAGTCTCTCGAGAAGAGCTTCCTTGCGGTACTCCTCTTCGTTAGCTTCGATTACCACTCTGAGAGATTCAAGTACTTCTTTTACTGCTTGATGAAATTCCGGCTGTGCCGGGTTCTGTGCTACGACTCTGTCGTAAATCTCGTCTACATATGACATATTCCTTGCTCCTTCCCGCGTATATCGCGATAAACATATTCTAACAAGCGAAATCAAATCCCTAATGCAGCTCTTTAGACAATACTAAAGTTTAAAGATATAATCCGGCTTGAAAGTAAACTCTTATAAAAAAAGAGCAATAAAGATCCACTGATCCCTACGCTCCATTGTGCAGACACCTTTGTCAAAAGTTCAATATACTATTAGTGCTGTTGGTAAAATAATAAATCATCACTGTCAAAACATGAATACTTGAATTATTGTATTCACTAATGCAATTCCACCTCACACCCAAAGAAAATTATATTACGCTGATCCAGAAAATTCAATACGCTTTATTGCACTAAAACGCCAACGTTCTAAAAGAGTTTATTTATCACTTTGCACAAAAGATCGAGTCACTGTATAATGACTCGATCTTGATATAAATGACTGCTCAAACTTCTTTAATCAAAACCGCCAAGTACAACTGCAAAGTGGGAAGTCTGAAATTGTATTTATTTGGTTAGATACTCCGTCTTAACATAACCTGTAATACCATTATATTCGACCTCGCACCATCCATCAGCTCTGTAATTTGTAACAGTGATTTCATCTCCTTCATATGCATTACCAAGAATTTCGGAACTTGTACTAGCTGATTTCCTTATATGAACTGTGCTGGCAACATGATATGTTCCGGTACTATTAACGCTGCTGCCACTTGTATCTGTCTCGTCAGAGGATTCGCTGTTTGTATCATCAGAACCAGTATCAGATTTTGTCGAGTCTGTGCTGGTACTTTCATCCGAAACCACTGTAAAATATTCGGTACGTACATAAGCTTCCTGACCATTATAATCTATTTTGCTCCATCCATTAGCAAGAGCTTCGAGCTGAATGAACTGCTGCCCTACTTCTGTCTTGCCAAGAACATCCGCGTTGGTAGAATCTGAACTTCTAATCTTAACAACTGTAGTAGCTTCTATTATAACCGATCCGGTAGAAGAATCCTGACTCTCGGAACTATCAACCGTGCTATCATCGCTATTATCATCCGACGATTCTTCAGAAGATGAAGAATCTTCAGAAGATGCAGCGTCACTATCTGCCTCTGATTCAGATGATTCTGCGCTGGCAAGAGCAACCTCCTTACCAACCGACTTATTAACTTCTTCCGAAAAATTTGTTAGAAAAGCACTGAGCTCTGAATTTTCTTCAAGCATGGTATTATAATTTACAGCCACCTCGTTACTTAGGTCTATAAAATCATCCTGAACACTTAATGCCTCGATATAATTTATAATATCCTCATCCAGTTCCCCAAAATAAAGATAATACTCGCCGTCTTCATTGGTTCTGATATAATACGTCTGAAGTCCCGGAACCTGCTGGTCAAAACCATTGAAATAGAGTTCAAAATATACATATGCTACATAAGCGCCTGTCTCCGGCCCCTTCTTGGTATAAACCTTAATAGAATCAAACTTCTCATAATAATCCGCAGAAACTTCATATCTGATAAGCGCAGCCTCAGTCAAGCCCTCGGTAATAGAGTTAATAGTATCCATATCCCCGGAAGCCTGTGCTTCATAGAATTGATTAATAAGGGCAGTAATTTCAGGATATGCATCTTCTTCCATTACAACTTCCATAGCATCAACAGTGCTACTCTCAGCAGCGGACGCTACAGATACCTTCTCATGTGATGCATCTGATGCAGCATCACTTGCAATTTCACTTTGATTATCATTTCTACCTGCATGTACAGCCACCAATATGGTAACCAGGAGGCACAATACAAGAAAAGCAGGCATCACGATCCTTTTATTATCTACTATGTACGCTGCAAGATTAAAATCCTTTTTATGAAAATCATCCTGCTTGTTTTTGCTATTCTTACGTATCATTTCAATAAAACCTCTTTATCTATTATAAATAGCCAATATTATACAGAATACTATTCTGTATAAATCAGAAGTATTATTCATAAAAAATGAATATAACACCTTCCAATAATGCACCCGACAGGAATCGAACCTGCATTAAAGGCGTCGGAGGCCTTCGTTCTATCCGTTAGACTACGGGTGCAAAAACAACTCTTATATAAGGTCCCATATAACCGGGACCTTAATTGTTACAAAATTATTACGCACCAATGTATGATATCATATTAAACCATTCATGTCTATGTTTTTTTATTCAAGTCCAGATTCTGACGCTATTTCGTTATATGACAGCACCTCATCAAGTCTCTTGTCGTAATAATAAACGTTATCCGACAATACTTCTTCAGTCTTAACTTCTGTAGCATTAACACTGTTAACCATCGAATATAATATAGCTGCTTTGTCCTTATCAAAACTATCATCATCTTCCATTATAAGAATTAATTCATGTATCGATGAAGGTATTATATAAAAGCAGCTTTCAAATCGCTTTGACAGCTCTTTTAAAAGCCCGGGGCTTACAATAGCTGTGGCTCCATATGTTCTAGTCTTATTAGTCAATATCTTTAAAAAAGGCATATAATCATCTTCTGCCTTAAATCCATCATCATAATACGACCGTGGATTATTATACACCCCCATAAGCGGAATCAACTCATACTCATTATTCTTTCTATCATTAAGGCAAGCTGTTTCATACAAATCCTGCTCGCAAACATTCCAAATATCAACGTGCTGATTTTTAATCATAATGATTCCGTCAGATGCCTTATCCCCAACGATGCAGTAATACACAATTGCCAAATCCTTGTATTTTCTATGTGGCATATTTGCAAGCATTTCCTCGTTCTTTTTGTAGTTAACAAGTCTCATCATAACTCTTGGCCTGACTAAATCAAAATCAGTAAAAAACTTAACATCAAAACTTACATTACAGCTTTCTTTCCTAGTGGTCTCTATCTGCTCGATAATATCCATGAAACTTGTTCCATTCTGAAATGAATTGTACATTGTCTCAAGGTATATAGCCTCAGAAATATTAGCCCCCGGGCGAACTACATTAAGGCATTTGTATGTAACCCCATTATTCTTGGTTACGTCTTTAATTCCGACTTTACAGTCAGGATGTCTATCTGCCATTACTGATTCTACCTGTTTACAAAATGATTTATATTCCATAAATTTAATATTCCTCCAATATTCTTTTTCTAACGTTTTGGGATAATAAAAAGGCAACAGAAACATCTTATAACTAGATGTTTCTATTGCCTTACAAACATATTAAATATTAAGAGAATATATACGCGAATACAGAGAATTAAACTCTAGAAAGATACTCACCTGTTCTGGTATCAATCTTGATTGTATCACCTTGGTTAACAAAGAGAGGTACTGAAACCTGAGCACCTGTCTCAACAGTAGCAGGCTTAGTAGCACCCGTAGCTGTATCACCCTTAAATCCAGGTTCTGTCTCTGTGATCTCAAGTTCAACGAAAAGAGGTGGCTCAATAGCAAATACATTTCCGTTATAGGAATTAACTTTGCACATCTCGTTCTCTTTAACGAACTTCATTGAATCGCCAATTATATCTTTGTTAACAGCGATCTGCTCATAGGATTCTGTATCCATGAAGTTATAAAGGTCTCCATCGTTGTAAAGATACTGCATATCCTTTCTCTCAATATGAGCCTGAGGGAACTTCTCAGTAGGTCTGTAGGTTGTCTCGATAACACCACCATTAATAATATCCTTGAGCTTTGTACGAACGAAAGCTGCTCCCTTACCGGGCTTAACATGCTGGAACTCGATGACCTGGCAGACCTTGCCATCTACCTCGATTGTAACACCATTTCTGAAATCACTGGCTGTAACCATAAAATCCTCCTGATAATAACATATAAAAGCAAACCGGATTCATCGGCGAGGAAGCCTTACTTATCCAGTTTAACAATTCTTTTTTAAACAACACATCATAGTTTAAACTATTGAATACTCTTTTGTCAATAACTTATCACATAATAAGACATATAAGAATACCAGGTAATACGATTTAATCAGAACATTCACCTCAAACTTCCCACATCATGCACGGCATGTGCCGCTTTCGCTGTAGGCATTTAAAGTATTTAAGAACTAAAAAAATCCACAATGTGGTCTATTGCCTCAAGATAACCATTAAGACCATGCCCTACTATCTGCTCATTGCAAGCGGGAGCCGTTACAGAATTTGCTCTGAAGCTTTCTCTGGAATTTATATCAGAAATATGTATCTCAATTTTATATATCTTTTCGAGACTTTTCAAAGCATCGTGAATTGCATAACTGTAATGTGTGTAAGCTCCCGGATTTATGATAATTGCGTCTGTATGGTTAAAATATGCTTCCTGAAGCTTATCTATGATTGCACCTTCATGGTTAGACTGAAAGCATTCAATATCTGCGCCAACCTCAGCAGCTTTACTTTTTATTGATTTCACAAGATAATCATAGTTTTGATCACCATATATAGCTTTTTCTCTGATTCCCAGGAAATTCAAATTAGGACCATTTACAACAAGTATTTTCATGATGTCGCTCCATTAACAAAATATATTATTTCATCAGCAATAGCTTCAGGCGTCTTGCCATCAGTATCTATGACAATATCACTTGCCATCTCATAAAAACAGCTTCTTTCTTTTTGCATTTGTTCGATTTTGGTCTTAGGGTCTTCCACCTTAAGAAGAGGCCTTGTGTCATCATCCTTTATGCGTTCATATATAGCTTTTGAAGAAGCTTTGAGATACACAACTTTGCCTATTTTAGAAATAAGCCTTCTGTTAACCGCCCTAAGCACTAGTCCACCGCCTGTTGCAAGAACCAGACCATCATGTTCTTCATCACATAATAGTTCAAGCTGCCTTGTTTCCATATCTCTGAATGCATCCTCGCCTTGAGACGCAAATATATCAGAAATCGCATTTTCATATGTTTCCTCTATAAGGCTATCAGTATCAAGCCTGTCATATGAAAGCTTACTTGCAAGAATTTTGGAGACTGTCGATTTTCCGCTTCCCATATATCCAACAAGAACGATATTTTTTTCATTTTTAAGCCTTAGACTCATAGCCTTTAATACTGCATCGCACTGCTTACTTGTAATATGGCATCCTGTCCAAAGTTCATAAGCTTCTACTCCTTGATACAAGAGCATCTCAAGTCCATTACAGACCTTTGCGCCCGCATCTTTTGCAAGCTTCATAAATTTAGTATCCATGGGTCTATAAACAATATCAAATCCGGTATGAATAAGTTTATAGAATTCCGGATCTTCTATAACCGCTTTGTTATTATCAGGGTGCATTCCGATAGAAGTTGCTTGAATACAGAGATATTTATCTTTGGGGATTTTTGAATAATCATCAATTGAAAGAGGTTTAAATTTGCTCCCCGGAACCTTTTCCTCTACTTCTTTTGCTACATCAACTGCTCTTTTTAACGTCCTGTTAAGGATATAAATAACATCAGCACCTTCAGTTGCCATGAGAAAAGCTACAGCTCTTGCAACACCTCCGGCCCCGAGAATTATAACCTTTTGACCTTTAATAGCAATGCCCTGATTATCAAGTGACCTTTTAAGACCTGTCATGTCTGTATTATAGCCTTTAAAACCCGTTCCATCACTTGTTCTAACCAGAGTGTTAACTGCGCCAATCTTAAAAGCAAGTGGATCGATCTCTTTCAGACAAGGAATTACTGCCTCTTTATGAGGTACAGTTGCATTCATCCCCAATATATTAAGAGCATGTGCACCTTTTAGGGCATCTTCAATATCCGATGGTTCAACATCAAACGGAACATATACAAGATTCATTCCGGTCATATCCGCCAGATAATTATGTATAAGAGGTGAAAGCGTATGTCCCGCAGGATGCGCGAGAAGTCCACATGTACATGTTTTGCCATCTGTTTCGTTCAAACTCATTTCCTCCCATTAAAAGGCCATCTATTGCCGTTTTTCTTTATATATCTTTTGTAAAAAAATAATACAATCCATTCAAAACGTCTTTTGATTACAATTTGAATCTCTTCTTTTGGATCGATTTGATCAACCAGATACGATTTAATTCCTACACGCCTTGCCCCGTAAACGTCTGTAAATAGCTGATCTCCAACAAAAAAAGTATTGGAAGTATTTGTATTCATTAGTTCCATTGCCTTAATGTAACCTTTTTTCAAAGGTTTTCCGGCTTTATAAACATATTTGGTGCCAACAGCTTCTGCAAATGTTCTGACTCTTTTTTCTTTATTATTAGAGATTAGAATTGTATCAAATCCGATATTTCTAAGTCTTTCAAAAAGAGCTACAGCTCTCTTATCAGCAGGAGCTCCATGCGGCACAAGTGTGTTGTCAATATCATAAGCAATACCACGATAGCCCATTTTATATAAGTCTTCATAGGGAATATCATAAGCTGACTTTGCAATAGCATCAGGAAATAAATAATGTTTCACAAAACCTCCAGTAATTGTATATATCAAACTATCCCGGCAGATTTCAAGAGAGTTTTGGTATAATCCGCCTTAGGATTTCTGTAAATCTCATCTGTAACACCGTATTCGACAATCTGTCCATCTTTCATAATTGCCACATGATCGCAAAGGTTATATACCACTCTTAGATCATGCGAAATAAAGAGAATCGAAAGATCCAGCTTTTTGTGAAGTTGGTCAAGAAGTTCAAGTATCTGAGCCTGAATAGTGACATCCAAAGCAGATACAGGTTCGTCAGCAATTAATATCTTAGGATTTTGCATCAGGCTAAGCGCTATACTGACCCTCTGTCTTTGACCACCGGAGAGCTGCGATGGATATCTGTTTACATATTCCCGCGGAAGTTCAACCTGCTCACACACCGTTTGAATCCTGCCCTTAATCTCATCATCTGTCCACTTTCGCTTTCTATCAACCTTCAATGCCTCTTCCAAAATCCAGCGTACTGTACGTGCAGGATTAAGACTACCGTACGGGTCTTGAAAAATCATCTGCGGATATTCATCAGTCTTATTAATCGTCCCGGTATAGTCCTTGTTAATACCCATAATAGCCCTGGCAAGCGTGGATTTTCCGCTTCCACTCTCACCTACGAGTCCGAGAACTTCGCCTTTATACACATCAAGCGAGACATTTTTTAATGCCTGCATTTTTCCTTTTTTTTCAAATATACTCTTTCTGCGCTTATTGTAATAAACATTTAACTCTTTAATCTCTAGCGCCTTCTCATTCCACTCTTTCATACAAAACACTCTTTTTCATATTTGGATAATCAGGTTGCTTTTCTAGAGGCTCTAAGATTATAGCCACATTCACTTACTGTAACCTGATTCAAGATCAACTCGAGGTATCGAAGCTATTAGCCTTCTTGTATATATATTCTTGGGCTTTGTAAATATATCATTAACGTTACCGCTTTCAACTACAACGCCTTTTTGCATGACTAGCACCCTTGAACATAATTGCCTTACAAGACTCAAATCATGCGAAATAAAAATTATAGATGTACCTTCTTCCTTATTGATGTTCTTAAGAAGCTCAACTATCTGTGACTGAACCGTAACATCCAATGCTGTTGTTGGCTCGTCGGCTATCAAAATCTTGGGATGTCCTATCATGGCTGCAGCAATCATAACACGTTGCCTCATTCCTCCCGACAATTCATGAGGATACATATCATATACTTTCTCCGGTTCATGCAGACCAACTTTTGAAAGCATACTTATCGCTCTTAGCCTTCTTTCTTTTTTATCAATTTCAGGATGATGAATCCTAAGACTCTCTTCCGTTTGCCAGCCAATCTTTTTGACAGGATTAAGAGACGTCATAGGTTCCTGAAATATCATTGATATCTCGTCGCCTTGAAAAGTTCTGAGTTTGCGACGATTACAAGTCAGCAAATCCTCGCCTTCGAACATTATACTTCCGCTTTTGAACATATCATGTCGGCTCAGAAGACCCGCTATCGCAAGGGCACTAAGACTTTTACCTGAACCGGATTCCCCAACGATCCCGACTATTTCGCCTCTTGACAGTTCAAGATCAAAATCCTCTACTGCTGTTTGTGGCAACTTATGGTCATGAAATTCTATATGAAGATCATTTACGGACAAAATGACTCCAAATTTTTCGTTACTATCCATATAAGACTCCGATTATAACGTTTATTAAAATTATCCAACTATATCTTCAACAGTCCCTAAGCTTTTTTTCTAAGTCCTTCACCAAGAAAAGAAAATCCTAGTACCATCCAAACTATTGCAAATCCGGGTCCGAGCACGCAGATTGGATTTTTGAGCATGAATTGCTGCGCACTTGAGAGCATATTACCAAGACTATCATATGGAGGCTGAGAACCAATACCAAGATAAGAAAGCCCTGCTTCTGCCAGAACTGCATTGTTAAAGCCTATAAGAACAGAAGACCATAAAACTCCTCGTATATTGGGCATTATATGTCTGAATATTATTCTAAAATCAGATGCGCCTTGAATTCTGGCATTCTCTACATAGTCCATATTACGGCATCTCAAAACTTCTGACCTTACAATTCTGGCAAAGCTAGGAATAAATGCTATCCCTAATGCCACCATAACTACAACATTACCCGAGTCAAATAAGCTTACTATAACAAGTGCAAGTAGGATCGAAGGAAATGCAAGCATAGCATCTACGACTCGCATAAACACTTCATCAAGAAAGCCGCCAAAATATCCCGTTATAGCACCAAGCATAGTTCCAATGCCGGCGCCTATAACCATTGTTCCACCGGCTATGGCTAGTGTAATCCTGCTTCCGTACATTACACGACTGAAGATATCTCTTCCCTTATTATCTGTTCCAAGTATATGGCGAAACGAAATTCCCTGAAGCTTCTGCGAAGCATCCATCTTGGTAGGATCATAAGGAGTCCAGAAAATGCCGACAATAACAACCAGAAGCATAATACCGGTAAGTATAATCCCCCATAGAAGAAATGTATTTATCTTTTTCTTTTCTTTATGCTTAATCATCGATTGTTTCAATTCTAGGATCCACCAATCTGTATATAATATCTACTACAAGATTCACAACCATAACTAAAATTGCGATTCCCATTATTATCGCCTGAACCACAGGATAATCTCTGTTATTGATAGAGCTAAGGAGCATGCGTCCAATTCCGGGAATATTAAAAACCTGTTCAATTACTATTGAGCCACTTACCATATCCGCAAGTGCCATCCCCATGAAGGTAATAACAGGAATCATGGCATTTTTGAGGATATGCCTATAGAGGACTTCTCTTGTTGAGTTTCCACGGCTATAAGCTGTTCTTGTATAATCTTTGGAAATTTCTTCAATAACACTCCCTCTAAGCAATTTGACACACATAGTAATCTTAGGAAGTGCAATTGCAATTGAAGGAAAAATAAGATATTTAATAAATTCTCCAAAATCCTTTTTATAAGAAACAAATCCTCCGGGCACAAATAAGTGAAATGTCAGTCCAAATACCAGGGTAAGGATTATTCCTGAAAAAAAAGGTGGAATAGCCATTATGATCTGATCTATTACAACAACAAACTTATCAATAGCGCCGCCCTCATGCCTTGCTGTAAAAATCCCAAGAGGAATTGAAATTACAAACATCAGAATAAAAGCCATTACAGCCAGCCATATTGTAATCGGAATCTTATCAAGAAGAAGGTCAGCCACAGAGCCATATGTATAAGACTGCCCCAAATCTCCCTTCACAAATCCGCCTATCCACCTGAAATAGCGGATATAAATAGGATCATCAAGCCCCATCTGTTGTCTTAGCATCTGAAGCTGACTTTCGGTTGCCTCAGTGCCAAGAATCCTTGTTGCCGGGTCTCCCGGTATTAAATTAAATGCCAGAAACACCAATATCGATACTACAAGTAAAGTTAGTATCATCATAACGGCTTTTTTTAAAATATATTTCACTTTCCCTATCCTCAAAAAAGGGTCCGACTTTCCAAAAAGTCAGACCCTTAAACATGTCAGATTTTTCAGATTATTCCGCAAGCTTTATCTTGGCTATATCCTGTACGTAAAGCGGATAGAAAGTATAACCTGTATACTTACTGTTCAATGCTACAAACTCAGGAAGATCCTGAATATAGATAGCTGCCGCAGTCTCGGAAAGAATCTTTTCACATTCTTTATAATACATTACTTGTTCATCATCATCAACTGTAGCCTGAGCTGCTGCATATGCTGCATCATAATCGGCATTTGAATAGTTGAACATATTATTGTGTGCATCAGATGTATAACGATATAGGAGCGATGAAGCGTTAAGAGTTGAAGCATCAAATCCAACAATAGTAGCTTCATAATCCTTGTTGTTATAAACATCCTCAAGCCATGTATTCCATTCAATCTTCTTGATCTGGGCAGTAACGCCGATTGCTTCAAGCTCTTCGACAATTACCTCTGCGGTATCAATATGAGGTGTGTAGTTCGAAGGTACCTTAATTGTAAATGTAAATCCATCAGGGTATCCAGCTTCAGCAAGAAGTTCTTTGGCCTTATCTATATCCTGATTATAAGTATCATTAAGTGACTCGTCAAAATATTTGGCAAATGAAGGGAACATTGCCGATCCAATTTCTACTCCGGCACCACCGGAAACAAAATCCATAATCTCCTGAGGATCAATTGCATAGCAAAGTGCCTGTCTTACAAGCTCATTGTCAAAAGGTTCAACAGCATTGTTAACATAAAGAGCCTGAACCAGATTCATCTCTCCTTCGTAAATATCAAAGGAATCCGAGAGCTGATCAGCCTGGTCGCTGGAAATGCGGGCGTACATATCAATTGAACCACCCTCAAGATCTGCAACAATATTATCAGGGTTAGCTTCAACCTTAAACTCAACATTTTTGATATGAGCAGCATTATCCGCATCCCAATAATCATCAAATTTTTCAACTACAAGGTTTTCAAGTGCTGTACGTGATACAAACTTATAAGGACCTGTTCCTATAGGATTAGATTCTGCATCCTCAATGTCAGCCGGCATTATTGCAACAGTGCAATAGCTAAGGAATTCAGAATTAGCTTTGCTAAGAGTTATCTTAACATGGCTATCATCAACCTTATCAATAGATTCAACGATTTCAAATAAGGATGCACCTGTATCCTTATAACGTTGAAGAGATGCTACAACATCATCAGCTGTAACAGTTTCTCCATTATGAAAAAGAACATTTTCACGAATAGTAAAAGTATATTCTGTTGCGTCATCGGAAATCTCATAATCAGATGCAATTGCAGGATTTAGATTACCGTCTTCATCCGGCTTAACAAGCCCTTCAAAAATATTAAACAATACTTCTCTTGTTCCGGCAGACTGAGCAATATGCGGATCAAGACTATCCAGATCCTGAGGAATACCAACTACAAATACTTCTTCAAAATCACTGCTCTGCGCTTCTGCTTCGTTCTGCGTGGAAGTATCCGTCTGAGAGGACTCCTCATTTTTTTGGCCGCATCCCGTCAGCATGGAAGCAACCATTGTCAGGGTACAAACAGCAGCAAGCCCTCTTCTTGCAGCTTTTCCTGACCAGACTCTTTTTTTCATAATATCTCTCCTTTTAAAGCATTTATTTATTCCTTTTTAAGCGGTGGAATTGGACTTGCTTGCGAATCCTTTGAAGGACTTTCTGTCTCTTTATTCATCACATCTTTAAGCTCATCCATGAATGTATTAATATCCTTGAATTCTCGATAAACAGATGCAAATCTAACATAAGCAACAGGTTCAAGGTCTTTCATTTTATTCATCACAAGCTCACCAATCTCACGGCTAGGAATTTCTCGTTTCTCCATGTTGAAGATTTCAGCTTCAACACTATCCACCAGCTTGGTGATCTGTTCAGCACTAACAGGGCGTTTATGACAAGCCCTCAAAATTCCTGCTTCAATTTTAGACCTGTCATATGGCTCTCTATTATTGTCTTTTTTAATTATAATAAGGGGAATAGTTTCGACTTTTTCGTAAGTTGTAAAACGTCTGCCGCAAGAATCACAGATACGTCTGCGTCTAATAGACGTATTATCATCTGCAGGGCGAGAATCAATTACTCTTGTTTCGTCTTTTCCACAAAATGGACATTTCATAGTAGTGTCCTTTCTTTGCTGCTTTAAATTCTCAAAAAACGCTTCAGATGCTCGCACCTGAAGCGTTTAAACTGTTTTCAGACTCACAAATATTTATTTTTTCTGTAAAAACTCAGGAATTTTGAGTGATTTAGGTTCCACAGTAGATCTAACATTGCCATCATTACGGAAGAATGTTCTTGATGATGTCTGTGATGAAACATCAACAGAATCATCTGTCTGCTCCGGTTGCGGTGCCGGCTGTTGCACAGGCTGTGTCATAGTCTGTGGATTAACAAATGGCCTTGGCTGCGGTATAGAAGATGTTGCTACCGGCCTTACAAATGGCTGTGATGCTTGCGGCCTTGGACTAACATTAACACCGCCTGCTACTTGAGAAGAATTTTGACCTACAGGCATTCTGGATGATGGAGCAGATGCCTGCTTCGTCATATTCATAGCCTGAGCACGATCTTCAATTCCTGTAGCGATAACTGTAATATTGCATGTGTCAGAAAGTGACTGATCAAATACAGCACCGAAGATAATATTAGCTCTCTCTCCTGCAAGTTCCTGTACATAAGTTGCAGCATCAGAAGCATCGGCAAGTCCGATATCACCGGAAACATTTATGATGACATCAGAAGCTCCTGATATAGTAGTATCAAGAAGAGGGCTCTCAACTGCAAGCTTAACTGCATCAGCAGCTTTATGATCTCCTGTTCCTGTACCTATACCGATGTGCGCAATTCCCTTGCCCTTCATAGCCGTCTGAACATCGGCAAAGTCAAGGTTAATAAGACCAGGTACATTAATAAGATCTGTAATGCCCTGAACTGCCTGCTGAAGAACTTCATCGGCTTTCTTAAGAGCATCCGGCATAGATGTACGACGGTCAACTATCTGTAATAATTTATCATTAGGGATAACAATAAGAGTATCAACGTTATTCTTAAGATTCTCAATACCCATGAGTGCATTCTGCATTCTGGTACGTGCTTCAAAGCTAAAAGGCTTTGTAACAATACCAACAGTGAGAATACCCATGTCTTTAGCTGCCTTAGCAACTATAGGAGCGGCGCCGGTTCCGGTTCCACCACCCATTCCACACGTAACAAAGACCATATCAGCACCCTTAAGAGCACTATTAATGTCTTCTACGCTCTCTTCTGCAGCCTTCTCTCCAACCTCAGGTTTAGCACCGGCTCCAAGCCCTTTTGTGAGCTTCTCTCCGATCTGCAGAAGTTTCGGTGCTTTACACAATTGAAGGGCCTGCTTATCTGTATTCATGCCGATAAACTCGACACCGGTTACGTTCTCGTCAACCATTCTATTAACAGCATTGTTGCCTGCACCACCGACTCCCACTACAATGATTTTGCAAGCAGCTTCAGCCTCATTCGACTTGATTTCCAGCAAAACAACTCCTCCTTCACGTCCAGTTTTAAAACCCTACCATTTATATATCATACGATTTTTTAGGGGATTTATCAACTGTCTTTTTTATTATCAGAAAATTTATCATCTGATTTGTGCATTTTTATCACTTATATAAGCAAACAAATATAGACAACCATTTAAACTTAATTTCTCTCATCGATTTATCAGCATAGTAAATGTTATATCGCTTGTATTTAGCTTGCTTCCTCGAATCTTACAGAATCAGTGCTATCATCATAATCCTCAAGATGAAGGGTGCCTTTTTTCCCTTCCAGTGAAGGGAGAATGTAAGGTAATTGTATCACTTTTTCGTCAATATTTTCTTTTGAACCGATTGCAACTTCAACATTATCAAAGTACAAATATACATTATATGCCGAATCAAAATACATCTGATCTGCCTGAAGGCTATACTTGGCAAGAAGCTGCGTCAAATTCAGTATCTCAGAAAAAATATCAGCATTTTCGACCGGAAGCGATTCATATAAGACAACTCTATCAAAATTCAATCCCTTTACAACAGGAACTCCATCCAAAAGTTCCGATGAGCCCTCTACTATTATCCCTTCACGATCAAAGTACATATAATTTTCGAGATATTGTATGCAACCTGCCAGTGCTTTTTCGTAAACGTGAATGTTGATAGTATCAGCAGATTCTATGTCTACAGTAATTTTTTCTATGAAAGGAATATTTTGAATAGACTTATCATTATATTTAAAGCTCAAATACAGCGAATTATGAGCAAACATGCCATCCATAACAATATCTTGTATCTCTTCATCCGTGTAATAAGTATTCCCCTCTACGTTAACCGTTTTAACTCTATAATGATATCTGACATATTGTACAACACCTATTCCAAGCATTGCTATAAAAGCAATTGTCATAAGTAATATCAAAATACTCTTATGGAGTCTCAAAAATTCATGCAGTGATGGTCTTTGCCACTTGGGTAATGCATTTCTTTTTGTATTCTTTTTGGTATACTGCGCTTTGTTTAAATAAACATTTGTCGATTCAAAGTCTCTAGCGTTACGGATTATCTCCGATTTATTTCTTTTTCCGGATCTGTTTGTAGTCCCTCTTCTCGACATATTTACAGTTATGTTTGCCGATCTATTATTAGTCCCTTTTCCGGATCTATTAGCAGTTTTACTTGCAGATCTATTAGTAGTACCTTTGCCGGATCTATTAGTAGTTCTGCTTGCAGATCCATTAGTACTACCTTTGCCGGATCTATTAACAGTTCTACTTGCAGAACCATTAGTACTACCTTTGCCGGATCTATTAGTAGTTCTGCTTGCAGAACCATTAGTAGTACCTTTTCCGGATCTATTAGCAGTTCTACTTACAGTCCCTTTTTCAGAACCAATATAAGCTCCGTTAACCGATCGCTTTTTATTCTCTCCATCTCCAAAACCCAAAGCTCTTGCCACCCGGCTCCGACCGGCAGCTTTTGCTCCAACAGTATACTTTCTATTCTTTTTATACATACTCTGCAGAAGATATCCTTGATACATTAAGCGCAATTCCAATTTCTACGAGCTGTATCACGACTGCGGAGCCACCATAGCTTATAAATGGCAGTGTGATGCCGGTATTCGGAATAGTGTTAGTAACTACAGCTATGTTAAGAATAACTTGAATCGAAACATGAGCAAGGACCCCTATTACAAGTAGTGCGCCAAACATATCTTCCGCACTGTCCGCAACAAGCTTAAGTCGCCAAACCAAAAGCATGAACATGATCATGATCGCTATAGCGCCGAACAATCCCAGTTCTTCACATATAATGGAAAAAATCATATCATTCTGAGCTTCAGGAATAAATCCAAGCTTTTGCATACTTTCGCCAAGCCCTTTTCCAAATAATCCACCCGAGCCTATTGCGTACAAAGACTGAACTGTCTGCAAACTTCTTCCACTCGAGTACTGCTCAGGATGAAGCCAGGCCAGGATACGTTTAAATCTAAAATTTAGTGCATCAGATGAAGACGAATATGATACAGCATAAAAAACGGCAAGTGCAGCAATACCAGCAGCGCTCAACCCAATAAGAATAAACCGCTTATAATCGGGACAGGATACAAATAGCATCGCCATAGCTATGCATATAATAATAAGTGCAGAACTCAAGTTCCTGGTAAGTGAATATACGAGAAAAGCCGGTACTATCGCCATCCCAAGTGTTATAAGAAAGCCCCTTCTTGTCGAAACCTGTTTACCGAGCTGCGATATAAATCCAGCGAGGAATATAATCATAAAAAGTTTGCTAACCTCTGCAGGTTGTACTGATATACCGAATATTTTTATCCATCTGGTTGCACCGTTTGCAGAGTATGCAAGTGAAGTTTTTACCAAAAATGGCATAGCACAAGCGCCTGCATAGGCTATAATCGAAAATCTCTTATATATCTTATAATTGGGCCAAAACGAAACAATGAGCATTACTATTAATCCAAGCGCAGTTGACCCTGCCTGTCTGTTGAAAAAATACCACGCACTTCCATACTTAAGATTCGCCTCGTATGAGCTTGTTGACAAGAGCATTATAAGACCAAATACCAGTAGGAACAGCACTATAAAAATGAGACCGTAGTTAACATAATAGGTCTTCTTAAACCTCGCCTTAACTCTTTCCTGCGCATCCATCATAAGCTGTTCCCCCCTCCGTAGGTATCTATCAAAAAATCCCTAAATACTATTTACAATCATAACGAATTAACATAATTTTTGAACATCTTACCTCTTACTTCATAACTCGGGAACATGTCCCAACTTGCACATGCCGGCGAAAGAAGAACTGCATCCCCAATAGCAGCATGTTCTGTACAATATCTAAGAGCTCCTTCAAAAGAATCCTCGTGATGAATAGCATTAAAGCCATGTTTTCTGGCACAAGCATCAATTTTATCAGCAGTTGCCCCTATGAGCACAAGTTCCTTAACTTTGCCATCAAACGCTTCTATCCACTCATCAAAATCGCTCCCCTTATCATACCCGCCTCCTATAAGAAATGTGGGTTTAGACATAGCCTTTATTCCTTGGATTGCAGCATCAGGATTAGTTCCTTTTGAATCATTATAATAATCAACGCCTCTCTTGGTTCCGGAGAACTCGATTCTGTGCTCAACAGCTTTGAAATCGTGAATAACTCTTAGAATTGTAGCCATAGGCACTTTCATTGCCATGGCCATCGCAATTGCAGCCATTACGTTTTCAACATTGCATATTCCCACCAAATTCATATCATGAATATTCATGATACGCACAGGTTCTAAATCGCCGGCCATATATATCTCATCACCATCAAGATAAAAACCTTTTTCAAGCTTTTCATGTGATGAGAAAAAAACTACTTTGGAAGGACACCTATTTGCAAATTCTCTTGTATATTCATTATCATAGTTTAGTACGCAGGTATCCTCCGTAGTCTGATTCACCGTCACATTTTCTTTACAAGCAGCATAATTCTCCATTGTATGATGCCTGTTAAGATGATCTGGAGTAATATTCAGAATTGCCGATACGTTTGCATGAAAATTATCAACAGCCTCAAGCTGAAATGAACTTATCTCCGCTACGGTAACACTTTTCTCTGTCATTTTCTGTGCTTCAAGTGCATATGAATGGCCTATATTACCTACCACGTACACATCATCAAAGTAAGCTTTCATAATTTCGCCTACAAGAGTTGTTGTTGTAGTCTTACCATTTGTTCCTGTGATTGCTATGAGCTTTCCCTTTGCAAAGTTATATGCAAGCTCTATTTCGCTCCATACAGGAATATTATTTTGCCTAAAATAAGTTATCGTTTCTGTATCTAGCGGAACGGCAGGGCTTGGAACCACAAGTGCAATTTCCCTCGCGATATCTTCAGGAAGTTTGCCTATTACAATCTTAACATTGTCAGCATCTTCTTCAAGCTTAGCCTTCACATCCGCTTCATTCGTTTTAATATTTTCATCCAGTAAAATAGGCCATGCTCCTGCATTACACAACAGATGCGCCGAACCTATTCCGGATAATCCGCTACCTATAACAAGTACTTTTTTATCTTTTAAATCCATTTATAAAACCTCCATCTAATCAAGCGCCAGATATCCAATAAGACAAGCAATAATTGTAACTGTTGTAAAAGCATTAACCACTCTCGCTTCAGACCACCCACCTTTTTCAAAATGATGATGAATCGGCGCCATTCTAAAAATTCTTTTGCCATGCGTGATTTTAAAATATCCAACCTGCATCACAACAGATATAACTTCAACAGCATAAATTATTCCAACTATAGGGATCCACAGCGTAAGGCCTGTCAGATAGCTTATTGCAACAACATATCCACCGATTGCAAGCGAACCGCCATCGCCCATATAAACCTTGCCAGGGTATACATTATAAAAAAGATATCCAAGCAATCCTCCAAAAATAGCAGCACTTGCAGGAGCAAACTCAGGGAAAGAAATAAAAGTTACAATTGCAAAAAAAGCTGCAACTACCGCTGTAACAGATCCGCACAGTCCATCAACTCCATCTGTAAAGTTAGTGCCGTTTGTAGTGGCCAAAGCAACCAAAAACAGGAACGGAATATTGAACCATCCAAGGTTAATAACTTTGCCGGAAAAAGGAATTATCATATTGTAAAAATCCGGAATTAAAGCATTTACAAAAAGAACAAATATAACCATGACCACAAACTGCAGAAGCAGTTTTTGCCATACACGCAGCCCCAAATTTCTGTGCATAACCACCTTGATATAATCATCAATAAAGCCAACTATATAAAATCCTACTGCCAAAATAATCACAGCAAAAAGCTCTTTGGTCTTGACCGCATAAGGAATCAAGATTATCAGCATAGGTAACAGAAATATCACGCCACCCATTAGAGGTGTTCCGGCTTTGGCTTTATGAGATTCAAGACCCTCTTCTCTTTCAGAGTCCTTTATACCAAGCTTTTTTAGAATAGGTATAATGATTTTGCCGGCAACAAGAGCCAATATCCATCCTGCAATTATTGGAACAACCAAATATATAAGCAAGGAATAATTAGTCATAAAAGCATCTCCATCGTACTATAAATAAATTTATACCGCATACCATTTACGGTCCATCATCTTCTGTAGGGGTATTGGCCGTCGTATCAGGAAGAGTCGATTCGCCGCCTCCTCCTACAGTACTGCCCGTCTCAGGGTCAATCAGTTCACCCGTATCCGGATCAATATAATATCCTGTCTCAGGATCAATCTCAAAAGATTCCCACACCTTAGAACCATCATTCTCTGATAAATCACTATTCGATGATTCACCGTTATCATCAGAAGAATCATCATTTAACGGTACACCTTCAGAACCAATCTGCGATTCATCAAGATCATCAACATCTGTTCCATCCGTAGAATCTTGAGCGTTACCATCCTCTATAGAATCATATGTTGCAGCCTGAGAGTCTGAATCTGTAGAATAGCCGCTAAGGTTAAGAGCTTCCAGTTCAGCCTGCTCTGCTTCTGTAAGTTCTTCTGTCATTGGATAATGAAGATATGGCAAAACTTCAGTAAGAACTTTTCTTACTATTCTTGTAGCAAATTTAGCATCATCCTGATATTGTGTATTGGGTCTGTCGACAACCACATATATAGCAATTTCCGGATCATCCGAAGGAGCATATCCCATAAAAGAAACAACATAGTTGGTTTTATCTCTCGGAATAGTCTCAGCAGTTCCTGTTTTACCGCCAATCATATATCCTGCCGGTCTTGCTGTTTTACCTGTTCCTTCACTACCTGCAACTACCTCATTACAGTAGCTGACAATTTTTTCGGAAACAGACTCTGATACAGTCTGTCTAATAATTCTTGGTTCAATTGTTTTAACTGTTGCACCGCTGGAAGATACAATCTTACTAACTAAATGTGGTTGGTAATAATATCCACCATTTACAAGGGATGCAAAAGCAGCAATCGTTTCTATCATTGTGACATTAAATCCCTGACCGAAAGTGCCGGTTGCAAGTTCGGTTGGTCCCATGTTTTCTGCAGTATATACAAGGCCGGCTGTTCTCGATTCACCCGCCAGGTCAATGTTGGTCTTAAGACCAAATCCAAAAGCATGCTGATAACCTGCAAAAGTTTCTGAACCTAAAGCCTGACCAATCTGCATAAGAGCAACGTTACAAGAAATCTCAATAGACCTTTCTACAGATACCTGTCCATCGCCATATCTGTTATGGCACTGGATTTTATAGCCTCCCACTTCAAGAGAGCCATTGCACTGATAAACTTCATTGCCTGTAATACTTCCGTTATCGAGTGCTGCAGCAACAGTGAACGGCTTAAAAACTGATCCCGGTTCATAAGTACTTGAAATACAGAAATTCTTCCACAAAGCATTGTAGTTGGCCAATAATTGTTCACTCGACATGGATTCAAGATTAGTTTCGTTAATATATCCGCCAAGTTCTGATGTCAAATCAACCTTGCTGCCATTCTCATCTACCATCCTCATTCCCAGTAACGCTGATGTATCTTTGGTATTATTGAGATCATAGCTTGGATAACTTGCCATTGCAAGGATTTCACCGGAGTTGACATCCATAACAATACACCCAACATTTTCTGCAGCATTACCTTCATGGTAAGAATCTTTATAGGTATCATTAAACTCCTGAAGATACTTCTCTACAATGCTTTGAATATTGCCATCAATTGTTGTAACAATACTATTGCCGTCAACAGCCGCAATTGTCGTCCTTTCCAGATTGCTGTCAGTATCCAGATAACCATATTCTCTTCCGTAGGTACCGTTAAGTTCGTCATTATAATATTCTTCAAGTCCGTACTGGCCTTGATTATCTTTGGTAGTAAAACCGATAACATCACATGCAAGCGAGCCATTAGGATAATATCTTATATAAGAATCTTCAAACCACACGCCTTGGATATTAGAATTGTAATCTCCGCTTCCCGGAGTCATATAAGCCTGAAACGGAGCTATCTGATCGTACGAAAGTTCTTTTGCAATAATATAATAGGCAGATGAAGGATTATTACTTATATAGTTTCTGATAGTAGATTCATCGGTATAATCTCCAAACTGTGCCGCAAGAGCTTTAATCGTCGGTTCAACTGCATTTTCGTTTTCAAGTAACACTCTCGTGTCAAGGATTACATTATAAACCTTCTGACTCATGGCAAGGACAGTGCCATTCTTATCAAGTATTTCTCCTCTTCTGTATGGAAGAGTAACTGAGTCATATTCCTGTTGAGACAAAACCTGCTTTTCGTATTCCGCACCATTATTACGCGTAATAGAAACAAGCCTTGCCGAAAGAATCGCAAACACCAGCATCAGGCATACGAACATGACACGAAGTTTTTTCTTCATACGAAAGGTAAATCGCTGTACTTTTCTATCCTTCATTACAACCCCAAATGATTTTCCCTTATGAAAAATATATATTTTATCCTGCAAAAAACGCCGGCCAAACTTTTCATCTGCCCGGCGTTCCCAATGAACTATAATATCACAAATCTCACTTTTGAGGAATCTCTTCGTTCTGTCTTACGTAATCATCTCCGCCCTCATCGGAGTATGTTACTATCTGATTTTCATCAGCATATGTCATGCCATATTCTTCCATGGCAATGCGTTTAATCTCATCAAGGTCAACACTGCTGTTCGCCTTGTTGTATTTTTCATCATTCTCCTGCTTAAGTTCATTAAGCTGACTCTCGAGTGTTGAGATTGAATTTACGCTGTTTGTAATCTGCATTCTAAGAGATACATATCCTGTTGCAACAATCGCAACTGCAACCATTGCCGCGCAAAGGAACAACATATATCCAAAAGACATATGTCTTCTACGGTTCTTTCTGCCACCCTTTACCTCTCGAAATCTTCTCTCATCCTGTTCTCTTCTTTGGCGACGAACAGCATTACCATCTACATATTCCATATTGTAATCATATCTGTATCTTTCATTCATTAGAAGTGCCTCCTTTTAAAGCACGCCCACAGATGACTTTTATTTCTCGTCAACATCAGCTACTTTTTCAAAGACCCTGAGCTTTGCACTTGCAGATCTTGAATTATTATCAATTTCTTCCTTGCAGGGAAAAATAGGTTTCCTTGTAATAACTCTTCCTTTTGATTTCTTGCCACATACACATACCGGAAATTCCGGAGGACATGTACATGGATTTTCATTATTTTTAAAATTAACTTTGGTTATACGATCTTCAAGAGAATGGAAGGTTATAACGCAAAATCTACCTCCCGGATTCAAAAAGTCGATCATGCCATCAAGTGATCCCTGCAATACATCAAGTTCCCTGTTACAAGCGATTCTTATTGCCTGAAACGTGCGTTTACTTGGATTGCCTCCCTTTGTACGCATTTTGGCAGGAATTGATTCGTGAACTATCCGATCAAGTTCACCTGTGGTCTCTATCTCTTTCTTCTGTCGTTCTATACATATGTGTTTTGCAATATTTCTGGCAAATTTATCTTCACCGTAATCCCTTATTATGTGATAAATTTCAGTCTCAGGCCATTCATTAACTATCTCTTTGGCTGTAAGCTGCTGCCGTTGATCCATCCTCATGTCAAGCGGAGCATCATACTTGTAACTAAAACCTCTGTCAGCTACATCAAGTTGATAAGACGAAACCCCAAGGTCTATCAATATTCCATCCACTCCATTAACGCCCAGTTCCTTGAGCCTTGCTACAGCATTCTCGTAATTATCTCTTATTATTGTCACCCTGTCTTTGAACGGTTCTAATCTCTTGGTTGCAGCCGCAATAGCGTCCTTGTCCTGATCAATCCCGTAAAGATGACCGCCTTCTGTAAGTCTTTGTGCGATACAGTATGAATGTCCTGCACCTCCAAGTGTTCCGTCCAAATAGATTCCATCCGGCTTAATATTCAAATTATCAATCACTTCATCAAGAAGTACCGATATATGTTTAAATTCCAAACATTGCCTCCATTTTAAAAATCAAGCCCCATATTGCCCATCTCTTCAGCAACATCCTCTATATCATCAAAGGAATTGTTCTCTTCCCACTTACTACTGCTCCAAATCTCAGCATGATTGCCAACTCCCACAACCACTGCTTCTGACTCTTTCTGAATACCGGCAAATTCCAATAGATTAGAAGGAATCAATATTCGTCCCTGCTTATCAAATTCATTAACCAAAGCTCCCCCAAGAAAAAAGCGTTGAAGCTTACGGCTCTTACTATTAGATGAAGGAAGTGCCTGAAGTTTCATGGTAAATGCTTCCCAACTATCTTCCGGATACAACAAAAGACACCCATCCAATCCCTTCGTTACAGCAAACTTATCACCAAGTTCATCACGTATTCTCGAAGGAATGATGAGACGCCCCTTAACATCGATTGAATGGCTGTATTCTCCAGTTAACATCAGCACTCACCTAAGCGTCTTGCATACCCTTTTGGGCACTGTATTATAGCTACTATCTATATCGGAAGAGATTCACCACTTTTTTACACTTTTTCACCACTTTTCTCCACCTGACACCATTTTATTACATTTTTTAATTATTTTCAACATAAAAAAACTGTCGCATCATTTTTGCGACAGTTTTTAGTCTAAAATTCGTTATGCGCATCAAATTACAAATAAAGGACTCATACTTCCCACATCGAAACCAGCGCTTGCTCCGGTTTGGATATGGGTAGTCTGAGCAAAAAATAATTTATATGGCTATTTCTCTTTTGCCAACATTTCTTTTTCCATATCCATCTTTACATTTTCGTTGACAACTTCATCCATAGGAAGAATATTATAAGAATGCTTCTTCATATGAATTCTAACCGTGACATCTGTAATAACAGCAAAGATGAAGAGTGTAAATCCAAGAACCTGAGAAACCGGAATCGTAGTCCCGGGAAAATGGAGCTGATCTGTTCTAAGTGACTCAATAAGTCCTCTTCCAAAGCCATATCCACCAAGATATAGAAGTGCAACCTCTCCATGAAATTTCTTTCGCTTTACATATAGCAACATAAGCGTAAGAATCAGAACATTCCAAAGACTTTCATAGAGGAACGTCGGATGAACCTGTATATAATTGGTTACATCAGACATATGAGCCTGCATTTGCGAAGTTATTTCACCGGATCTCACCATAGAAACGGGAAGTCTCATGGCAAGAAGCGAATCAGTATAGTCACCGAAAGCTTCTCTATTAGTGAAGTTCCCCCATCTACCAATTATCTGTCCCACAACAACGCCAAACACTCCGGTATCGGCCATCAATCGGTAGCTTTTATGTTTGAGCCTCACATATACAGACAAGGTAATGAATCCGACTATAATACCTCCATATATGGCCAGACCACCATTTCTAATATTGAGGATTTGTATAGGATCATTTTTATAATAATCCCAGGCAAATATTACATAATATAATCTTGCACCCATTATAGAAAAAATAAGCAGATAAATCGCAAGATCCCAATACCAATCAGGATTCTGATTAGTGATTCTGGCAATGTAAGCAGATAAAGACACACCGCATAAAACTCCGATACCTATTATAAGGCCGTACATTGCTATCCTAAACCCAAATACCGTAAAACTTTTGGGAACATAATTCAAATAGATTCCAAGATGAGGAAAAGCAATGGACATATCATCCATAATTTCCGGCATATGTACCCCCTCCCAAGTAATATTCAAATATCGTTATATCATTAACTCAAACTTCGCACAAAGGAAATCATACATTAAAGCGGAAAAGAATAACATCACCGTCTTGAACAATATATTCCTTACCTTCCATTCTTACAAGCCCTTTTTCACGAGCATTCGAAAGCGAGCCCTCATTGAGGAGATCCTGATAATTAATAACTTCAGCCTTAATGAAACCTCTTTCGAAATCTGTATGAATCTTGCCTGCAGCCTGCGGAGCTTTTGTTCCAATCTTAATCGTCCATGCTCTGCACTCATCTTCACCTGCTGTAAGGAAGCTCATGAGACCAAGTGTACGATAGCTTGCTTCTATAAGCTTATCAAGACCCGACTTGGATAACCCCAAATCAGCAAGGAATTCTTTTTTCTCATTATCATCAAGTTCAGCAATCTCAGATTCAATCTGCGCACTGATTGCGAATACTTCACAATTGTTTTCAGATGCCCAATCCCTAACGGCGGCAACATATTTATTGGAAGCACCATCATCTGCAAGATCCTCATCCTTAACATTTGCTGCAAAAATTACAGGTTTTGACGTCAGCAGATCATATGTATTAAGAAGAGTACTTTCATCATCTGATAAATCTCCCATATCTTTTACAAGTTTATTAGCTTCCAGCTGTGCTTTGATTTTATTAAGAAGATCAAGTTCCTTGGCAGCTTCCTTGTCCATACGTGCCGTCTTGGCAACCTTGGCAATTCTCCTCTCAAGCACTTCAAGATCTGCGAATATAAGCTCAAGATTGATCGTCTCAATATCTCTTACAGGATCAACACTACCATCAACGTGTACAACATTAGTATCTTCAAAACATCTTACAACGTGCACTATAGCATCGCATTCACGAATATTAGCAAGGAACTGGTTTCCAAGGCCTTCACCCTTTGAAGCTCCCTTTACAAGACCTGCAATATCAACAAATTCAATCGTAGCAGGTGTAACTTTCTTGGAATTGTAAAGTTCCCCGAGCTTTTTGATCCTTTCATCAGGTACTGCAACAACGCCAACATTAGGATCAATTGTCGCAAATGGATAGTTTGCAGCAAGAGCTCCTGCATTAGTAAGTGAATTAAATAAGGTGGACTTACCTACGTTGGGTAATCCGACGATGCCTAGTTTCATTTTATTTCCTCCATGCCCGAATTTACGAGCTTTTCTTGTATTTTATTTCGGAGGTTTACGCCAATTTTACGCCAATCGGCGTAAACCTATTGATTATTTTTTTACTTCCCAAATCATAAATTTCAGTTTCGTTCCCGCGTCAAATCACAAAATTGGCGTAGAATTTTTTGAAAAAATCTCCATTGCTTCCTCAATGGATTCATCTGTCATATGTACATATGTATCCATTGTAGTGGAGAGATTGGAATGCCCCAGAATCTTCTGAAGGGCTTTGGGTTTTACTCCTCTTTCAATGCACCTGGTAGCAAAAGTATGTCTAAGTGCATGCATGCAAAAAGGCTTTATCCCAGCAGATTCACAGATTTTATACAGATTGGTATCATATGATGAGTTCTTGGTCGGTTCCCCTGTTCTGAAGTTAATGAAAACAAGGTTTTTCATTCTAAAACGTCTTGTGCGCCCGCTGCGAGGATCAAGGTATTCAAGTTCCTGCTCCAGAAGAGGTGATTCCTTGCGAAAAGGTCTCTTTTCATAGACAGATCTTAAAATATCATACGCCTCGTCCGTCATAGGAATGGTTCGAAATCCGGACATTGTCTTAGGCGGTGCAGCTCTCCACTGTTTCTGTCCATAGCGGAATTCCATCTGCTTCTCAACAGTGATGGTACGCTTATCAAAATCAACACAATCCCATGTTAATCCAATAAGCTCTCCTGTTCTCAAGCCTGTCTGTAGAACAAGCAAGAATTGCGGCGCATTTCTCGTTTTCTTTGCTGCTTCCACGAATCTGTTCTGTTCATTAACTGTGAGAAAATGTATCGCACCTCTCTTTTTAACTTTAGGCATTACCACGCCATTTAATGGCTGTTTTGGTATGATGTCATTCATCATTGCACTTTTCAGCATTGAGCCCATGCAAATATATGTCTGATAGATTGTGCTTGTGGCATATCTACCATCCATCGCATTTATGATCTGCTGGCAATGCATAGCTTTGACATCCGTAATCTTCATCTTACCTATACGAGGCTTAATATCACGTTCATACCTGTCACGGTAATTTCTCTGTGTGTTCGGTGCCAACGAAGATTTAAAAGTCCTCATCCAATACCGATACCACTGATCAACAGTAAGAGTCTCTACTCTGCCGTCCACATCCTCATCATTATTAAGTTTTCCCAAAGCGACATACTTCTTTGCTTCTGATACTTTATCAAAGTATTTCTCATGTCGCTTACCATCTGCACCTGTATATCTGGCGGAATATTTTCCGTCTTTCCTTTGCATGACCCCAGGTCCAAGTTCTTTACCTTTCAGGTCTCTACCCATACGATCAGCTCCTTTCCTTCTTCCGAAAAAGAGCCTAAGTGCAGGAATACATTAACACAAATAGGCTCTTTTTTCAATATATTGGCGTAAGGTCAAAAATGCGAATCACACCTCTGTAGCGCGGTTTATGTACTCTTCGAAGGGCACTCTTTTGATTAATGTTTTCTTCCCAACGTATAATACAAAGTCACAAAATGGTGACTTGGTAAGCTCCCTGAGCTTATTCATTCCAATGCCGCTATAAGCTGCTGCCTCCTCAATGGAAAGAGTCATTTTGTCCTTGATAGCAACCTCATAATGTTCACTACTCATAAGACTCCTCCCTTCTCAAATACCGATTCCATGTATTCACATTTATTTTCAGCCGAAGACAGGCGCTTACTGACTCCGTCAACGCAAAGCGGAACGCACATATCAAAAATGCGGTCATATATTCTCTGATACTGAATATCATCTCTTGCTCTAAGCTGTTTCATCTCTACAAGCGACAGATTTGTGGTAACAATCAGTGGCTTACCGGATTCCCATCTGCGATTAACAACATTAAATACATTCTGCATAGCAAACTCGGATTTTCTCTCTGCACCAAGGTCATCAAGAATTAGCAGGTCATAATCCGACAGTGACTTTACATATTCTTCTGACTCAAAAATGGAGATATTACTGATTTCCGCAAAGTCCTTCATCAATACCCTCAAACCTTTATCCAAAAGCGCATTTGCTATTGCAGCAGCCATATATGTCTTTCCGCTTCCCACGCAGCCAAATAGAATCAGCCCTGCTCTTTTATGCTTTATCTCATCCCAGTTGGCAACAAACACCTTTGCCTTATCCATCAACAGATTTTTTCCATCATCATTTTCAAAGGTCCATTCGCGCATTCTGGATTCATGAAAGCAAATACTCCGATTTCCTGAAACAAGTGCCTGAAACTCCCTCTCTTTTCGTTCAGCCAGCTCTGCCTCATATCTGGCACGCTGACACTTGCACATGATATGGACTTTAAAATCAGCGCCCATGATTGCATTGGGAATCGCATGTTGCCTCGGAGTATGGCAATTGCTACAGTATTCAAGGCCATCCTCGCCGATATAGATATCATCTTCCATTTTCATTACAAATGGCCTCCTCTCCCCGATGTATATTTATCTGTATGTAAGTCTTGTATATCTGTATAGTTATTAGCGGTCATATTTCCGGCTGTCTGAGAGCCAGAATTTAGTGCTTTGCATGGCTTAGTTTCAGGCTTATGTAAGTCATTATTCTGACTTGTAAGGCAGTTTTTGGGCACTCTCACATAGATATGCGTGGTGTAAAAATCCATGCGCTTTCTGTAAATAAGACCCTGGAACTCTAATTCCTTCAACGAGGCTTTTACCGTAGATATTCCCTTACCCACATATTTTGCAAGCTCCTCAATAGAAAATCGGACATATACCTCGCCACAATCATTCTGCCAATCATTCTTCTGTGATAAGAGCGCTCTGTTCAAAAGACTGCCATAGATCAAAAGCGTTGTACTGCTGAATCTACTGTTTAATAGACATATTGGAACCGGTATATACATCCCAAGACGGGATTCCTTAGTCAAGCTGACATAATTTGATACCTTGTTAAACATTCAGAACATCCTCCCCATATACATCAATGTAACGCCTCAAAGTACCTTTAAAGCTATCGTGTGCAAGCTTGCATTTATGAATTTCATCTTCAAGCTCTTTAATGCGCCGCTTATATGGATAAGCCCATGACAACAAATCATTCATATTTGAAGAAAATTCCTCCAGCTTCTCTTCATCCACTCTCAGGAGATTTTCTTTCTTGTCATATGAAAACAGTCCACAATTCTCTCCCATAAGATCCTTGACACAGACTCTGGCTGTCGATTCAGGCCAGTGAAAATCTTCCATGATGTATTTCTTCATTTCTTTAGGGCTTAACCCATCACCATTATGAATCCCCCAATATGCCGGTAAATGCGTTGCTATATGTCTTAGCATTTTTACATAATCTTCATCTTTGTATTCCATCTCAATTGTTCCTCCTACTTTTTTCGTTTTAAGACCGAAGCTTCTTGCCTTTCACTACTTATGTGGGACAAGATATTGGCTAATCCGAAACAGGTGATGGGATTTTTTCATAAAAAACATACAGATAACCTGCTACTCCAAAATAGGTGTGGTTTATTGGCTTTTTTACTTAGCAGGTTTTCTGCGGTGATTTCTGTTATATAATCTCAGTATTATTCTGACTTTGCACAAAAGCTGCGATTGCAGACAATCTGCGCACTTCGAGCTAAAAAAGAATAACAGGATACGCAAAAAGCTGCAGGTGCAATTTTCGCAGAAACCATGCACTCACGGTGCTTGGATTAGGGCGCATCCCTATACCCCTTTCTCAGCTGCCAATAGATGCTTCAAAATAGAATGACGCCAAAATGACGTCAACTCCGAAATGAATTGACGTCATTTTGACGCCACATAATATTCCTTATGAGAAGGTAGGTAAGAAAGAGCCTGTTTCTATAGCTGATGAGGTACCATTTGAGATACCAGAAAGTTGGGAGTGGGTGAGGCTTGGTAATATTGGTGACTGGGGATCAGGTGCAACTCCAAGTCGCACTAAACCTGAATATTATGGCGGAGATATTCCATGGCTGAAAACCGGAGATCTAAATGATGGATATGTAGATGAAGTTCCAGAATTTGTAAGTGAACTAGCACTTGAGCAGACATCTGTAAGGCTTAATCCTGCTGGATCAGTGCTTATAGCAATGTATGGAGCCACCATTGGAAAATTGGGAATAAACACCATTCCATTAACTACTAATCAAGCTTGTTGCGCTTGTTTCCCACTGGGCGGATTTAGTAATGAATACCTTTTTTACTTTTTGATGTCACAAAAAGTAAACTTTATAAGGCAAGGGGAAGGTGGAGCTCAACCAAATATTTCTAAAGAGAAAATAGTCAAAACCCTTATGCCGGTACCACCAATTGAAGAACAAGTGCGTATTATAGGAAAAATAAAAGAGCTGTTGCCCTATGTATCAAAATATGACAGTGCAAAATCCACAGTCGATAATATGAATAGGAGCTTTCCTGACCAATTGAAAAAGTCAATTCTTCAGGAAGCTGTCATGGGCAAGCTCGTACCACAGGACAAAGATGATGAACCGGTATCTGCATTATTGGAACGAATCCGTGAAGAAAAACAACGCTTAATTGCAGAAGGAAAGCTCAAGAAAGACAAGCATGAGTCCATCATTTATCGTAGGGATAATTCTCATTATGAGAAGTTGGATGGCGTTGAGCGGTGTATTGACGATGAAATCCCTTTTGAGATACCGGATTCATGGGAATGGGCGAGACTGAAAACTGTTGGCATTACCCAGACAGGTAACACTCCGTCCAAAACACATCCAGAATACTTTGGAAATGATATTCCGTTTATCGGACCAGGAGATATACAGAATGCCAATATAGACTATAGTAATCAAGGACTTTCCACATCTGGTAAGAATCGCGGTCGTATCACATCCAAAGGCAGCATACTTCAAGTATGTATTGGAGGTTCAATAGGGAAAGCCGCCATTGCGCTAAAAGAGGTGACTTTCAACCAACAAATAAATGCTATTATCCCTATAATATTAGATTCTGAGTACCTGCATTTTGTGATGACATCACCATATTATATAGAGTATATGCGGGAGAATGCAGGTGGCACAGCCACGCCAATAATAAATCGTGGTCTGTGGGATAATCTATTAGTCCCGATTCCTCCCCAAAAAGAGCAAAAGAGAATCTCTTTAAGGATTCTTGAAGCATTTAAGAAGGCTGAACAGTTGTAAAACCAAGGCGTATGCATTTTGCATACGCCTTGACCATTACCAATCTACAATCTTGTCAACGATCTCCCTCTGCTCCGTGGCGGTCTTGCGAAGGTAAATCCGTGTTGTTTCAATACTCTCATGCCCCATAAGGTCTGCAAGAAAAGCTATATCGTTACATCTCTCCAAAAAGCTCTTGGCAAAGCGATGACGGAATGAATGAGGGTAAACTACCGCTTTATCAATGCCATATTTTTCGGCAAATTTCTTGAGTTGCCCGGAAATGCCCCGTGTTGTAATGCGCTCCCCATACTTGTTCAAAAAAAGAAAGCCACTTTCTCGCTGATTTGCTTCCAACCAAGAAAGGGCTTCCTTTTGCAATGTTTTCGGTATGTATATTCGCCGGAGTTTTCCGCCCTTGGCATATAAGTCAAAGTATCCGGCTTTCACATGTTCCACCTTGAACTGTATCAGTTCGCTTACTCTGGCACCGGTAGCAGCAAGGAAACGAATTACGAAATACCATGACATTTCCCCGTCCTTCTTAAGCCGTTTCTTGAAGTATTTATAATCAGCTTCACTGATCACATTTTCAAGGAAGGGCTTTTGCTGCACTTTTACAAAAGACAGTTTCCATTGCTCCTTTCCGAGACTCTCCAATAGGCAATTTATGCCACGAAGCCTCAAATTTACAGTCTTTGGATTGAAGTTCTCAATCAGCCAGACCTTGTACTCACGAAGATTTTTCTTCGTGATCTTGTCTCCGTATCTCTTGTAGTATTGCTTTACAGCAAAGAGATAGGAGTCTTGCGTATTTTCTGAAAGGTTTGTACCCTTCAGATAGTTCTTAAATGTGTCTATCATCTCGAAAGACC
>ERZ842401.1518-NODE-1518-length-32971-cov-18.728278_pt1 | contig 32971 bp, 28 predicted proteins | sample MGYA00521270_ERZ842401 | MGnify/ENA primary metagenome ERZ842401 (study PRJEB31892, sample SAMEA3878208) | bioreactor metagenome | biome: Moose rumen | place: Sweden | collected 2011-10 | study: EMG produced TPA metagenomics assembly of the PRJEB12797 data set...
ATTTCATTCCCTTTGTGAGCCAGCCTTTGCGTATATAAAATGTCTCGTGTCCGCGGAGTTTCATATAGTCAGTATACCTTTTCCTTGATTTTCTATCTACCTACAAATTTTGAAGAATCATCGGAACAAAGGAAGTGTCCAAAATTTCAAAAGCAAAACACTTTTTCCCTAAATCTTTTAATGATGCTCCGATATGATAAATGGTTTTTCTATCGATTAAAAGAAACCTATCGTGCATTTTTGATGTATAATTAACAGTAAGGTACGGATATTGTGCATTAAACTTTTGAATATCTTGTGCAGTTATTTTCGTCTTTTCGTTAGTATAAATTGTTACAGTCGCTGCATTTTTCTTTTTTGTCAGTCGTTCCAACACAGACAAATCCACATAATTATCAATCAAAATGATTTCTTTCTCCGCTTGCTGAATAAATGATTCAAATTTTACATAAGCATCGAAAATCTGTCCTTGAAAAAAGATACCTTGTTTTTCTTCAATATTGTACTTATCCATTTTATCAAACAATTCATCAATTCGCTTGTCAGCTTCACTTTGGCGGACTTTTGTATCAATAAGTTGTTTTTCCATAGAATCAAGCCGTTGAAAAACAGTCGCATTTGATAAAAGGAATCTTCGCATGGAGACAAAAGCGTTCATTATCTGTATACTGACATTCACTGCGGTTTCACTCCGCAGTACAGCAGAAAGCATTGCAACTCCCTGTTCCGTAAAAGCATACGGCTTTTTGCGCAACCCCATTCTATCTGAATTGGAAATCACAAATTGTGACTTCCAATTTTTAAACTCTTCGTCACTCAACTGGAACCTAAACAATTCTGGAAATCTCTCTGCATTTCTGTTCACTGCCTGATTCAGAACCCGTGTTTCAACACCGTACAGTTCTGCTAAGTCACGGTCAAGCATCACTTGTTGATTTCTCATAACGAGTATCTTGTTTTCAATGTTTTTTTGCATTGCTATTTCAGACATTATTTCTCCCTATCTCTTCGTCTTCAAATACTTTTCCATCATGCAGCCGCCCACAAGATATTTTTCCGTCACGCACTTTTTGCAGTGGACGCACTTTTCGGCATCGATAAAATACCCCGCGCTAGAGATGTGAATCGCGCCCGCCTTGCACACGCTCTCACATTTGAGGCACTTTCGGCAGGCGTTGAACTTGCGGATTTGGTAGCCGATTTGCCGCTGTAAGTCCTCATGGTTCGCCACATTCATCGTCTTGACCTTTACGGCGTGCTCAAAGCCGTCCACCGTGAACGGTTGGAGCGAGATTATCGGCACATTCGTCTTGATGTCGAGAATGATGATTTCGTTCAGCAGTTTGCGCCCCAATTCACGCGAGATTTTTCCGAACGGCACGAACATTCCGACAAGCTCATCATCAAACGGGCGGGTGAGCGCGTAGTTCTTCGCGTTGTCTTCCGCAGTGCAGTTGGTAAAGCGGATTTTCACATCGTTTGCCGCCACCAAGCCGTTCCCGCCCTGCCGCGCCTTCCACGCATCGCTGTCAACATAGACTTCTGGGTCGGGCTTTCCGATTTTCTTTGCAAAGCCGATGAGAAAATCACGCCATTTTTCGCTCCGGTCTTTCATATAGATTCGGCTCAGAAACTGCGCGCGCTGATTGTTGTTCGGGCAGCACCAGCACCCCACGCGGTCGTAGCCCAAGCGGTACGCGTCGTTAAAATCAACTTTTTCCGCAAGCAGATACAGCCAGATGTCGATGTCCTTCCAAAAGAAAATCGGCGAGGCGACCGTCTGCTTTTGGATTTTGACGGACTCGGTGTTTTCGCTCACACGGTCGTACTTGCTCCGCGCGACGGACTCAACCTTGCGGATGCCGTAGAAGGTGAGAATCTGCTGATTTCGGTACAAGCCGTTCAGAACGCGGGTAATCGGTCCTGTCTTGAACATGGAGCAGCACCAGCGCATCATACGCGCGGGCGGTCCGATGTCCTCGCAGACTGAATAAAAATCCTGCTCGTCATTCAAAGCCGTCTCAAAAATAGCGTGCGGATGGTCGGCGCGGAAGCGTTTCACATAGTTGTAGGTCGAAGGAAATTCCAGCGTGGTATTCCCGAAGATGTGGACGAGGCTCGGATTTGAAAGAGCCTTTGTAACCACATCAGCCGTGACGGTGGAATCCTTGCCGCCCGAAAAAGAGAGCACGATGTTCTCCGTCGGAAAGCGGCTCGCGGTTTTTTTGACAAAATCGTGGGATTCAGAAATCAGAAAGTCAAGGTGCGCCTTGTTCGCCCTGATGAACTTTTCGATTGTGCCGTCAAAATATTCGTATGAGTTGCCATGTTTTTCCGCTTCAAGCAGCCGTGAAATCCTTTTTGTATCTGCATTCTTAAAGTCATCAGAAGAAAGCGCGACCACCTCGCCGTCCACAAAATAGCGGCTGTTCTCGCACCACACAGATTTTTGCACGAATTCGTGCGGAGTTTTGCCAAGCAGTAGTTCCAAAAGTAGGCGTTCTTCAGGGAAAACAGGGCGCAAGTCCTGCGAAAGATAGGTGAGTTTCCCCTTGCAAAGCGGGCATTCATCCTTGTCCGCCTGATTTTTGTCTTTGATGACGGGGATTTTGCAAGTCGAACACCAAAAGATTTCCGTTGGAGTCTCTTGGGAAGTCTCGTTCTTGCAGCGAGGACAGATGGATTTGCTTGTTTCGTAATTGCAGAAGCGGCAGTACATTTTCTTACCAAAGGTACTATAGCACGAAAACCACACCATTTCCATTGCCTCGATTCCGTTTCGCCATCAAGACAAGATTACAAAAAATCCTGATTTTTCCGCAGGAAGCGGCGCAAATTCGGAAGAAGGATGTGTTACGAAGAGTACGTTTGCCCTGATTTGTCACATTGAGCGCAGATTTGTCGCATTGAGCGAGAACGCCGTCATATTGAGCGATGAGCAAAATGTCCACAGATTCTTCGCGTTGCTCAGAATGACGTGCCAGCACACATAAGGAGCGGCAACAGGCGGTCGCGCAGGGCGGTGAGTTTTACACGGCATTCAGGCGGCTTGCAAGTTTTCTGTCAAATGTAAAAACCTCTTCGCCAAGAATCTGCTTTCGCGCAAGCAGAATACAGTCCACAAAGTCGAACTTTGTTTGAGAATAATTATAGAGCGCAGTTTTTACAACATCCGTATTGTCAAATTCCACTTCATCTGTAATCGGTGAAACAATCTCATGTATCTTTTCACGCGGCACGGAATAGAGTTTCACAAGCACATAAACGACTTCAGCGATGATTTCAGGATAAGACTTTGCGCCGTTTCCTATAACTTGGGCGGCGGTTTCAGCCTGCTCGGGAATGTCATTGAGCAGATAGCGAAGAATCACATTGGTGTCGATTGCCGTCATTATTCCGCTCCCGAAAACGCCATTGAAGCAACGGCTGCCTCCTGCTCAATCAGCGCAGGATTTGCGTACCGGGAGGCGATTCCCCTGCAAGATTTTTTTTCTGCCGCAGGTTTTTCTTCGTCCACAACGATAATCGCCGGCTGCTGATTTTTGAACAGCCTCTTTTCAAGCGGAACGAACGCGTGTCCGTCATAATACGCCTTTACAGCAACCATTTTAAGCCTCCGTGCGATGTTTGCTTTATTATATCATATTCCGCGGAAAAATGCACTATTTCACCTCCACCTGCCCGTTCATGTCGTTCGCTTACGAGAACTCGCGCACATTATTTGTACTAACGGAAACCTGCCCGTTCATAAGCAGCGGCAACAGGCGGTCACGCAGGGCGGTGAGTTCTTGGATTTCTTTGGAAATTGAAAGTTGATAATTGAAAATCGGAAGTGTTTTCTCGTTGAAAGCGGAAATCACTTCTTTCGCTGGAATAAGGATGGGCAAATTGTATAATTCATCTTTTGTTATTGAACCAAAAGTAGTTCCTGCCTCATTTTTATTTGCAAATGTGTGTCTAAAATAATCTAGTGTATAATATAAATGTGTGATAGAACCAATTTTTGAATTCATCGCTGATAAACCGCGTCCAATGCAACACTCTGAATTTGCGATATTCATTGCACCGACAGGTGCACGAACGCTCATTAAAATATCTCCTGTTTTCGCAAAACGAGTCGGTGCAGTTGTATACATTCTAACTGTCGGGAATTTAATTCCGAAATCTGTACTCCCTTGATAAAAGATAGTTCCGATTCCGTCTTCATTATAAGATGAGCCTTCGGGAGATTGTCCCATTGTAATATTTGCTATGTCGGATAAAGTCCCCACTTCCCAGCCCGCAGGAATCTCGCGCTTCAAAACCTCGTTCCACGCCATCTTGCCGCCGGAGGACTTGTACGGCTTGCCGTCCGCAGTCGGAAAGTCAAACTGCACGAAGTAGTAATCGTACAGTTGCTTTGAAAGCTCCTCTAAATTCCTGTTTATCTCGCGATTAAGCGCAATTTTGCGGTCTATGTTTGAAAGCAACGCTCCAATCTTTTTCTGTGTGGGCAAATTTGGTGCTAAAATTGGAATATCATATAGTGTCTGCAAAGAAAGAGTGTAGCGCATTCCACTTCCAGTTGCGTTTAGTTCAAAATATTTCTGGATAAAAGAGGTGTGCATAAACGCATTTAAATATTCGCCAGTAACGATGTTTTCATCTGGTGTTGCAAGTGCTGTATGATAACCCAACACAACATCATCAAAAGTTTCAGCAATATAGGTTGGAAGTCCTATGTCATCTCTAGTTTCGCTGTCTTTTGTAAATGCTACTTGCCCTTTTTTTAATGAGAACTTTGAAATTTCTTCATCGGATGCGGTGGCGTCCATAAAATTTGCATAGTTATCTTTTGTTATTGCCCAATTGTGATAAACATCTACGAAATTACAAAGTTTTACCATTTTTTGGTTAGGCTTTGTTTTTTTATCTACATTACTTACGAGAATCTTTGCAATCTCGCCCAATTTATATTTTTTCATTTCCATTTTCTGGCCTCCGTTTTCAATTTCCAATTTGCTCCACGCCTACAGCAATTCCTTTAGTTTATTTATGTCGCAAATCTCGCCCAATTTATATTTTTTCATTTCCATTTTTCTGGCCTCCGTTTTCAATTCACTTCTTTTTTCATTTCTTCAAGAACTAGCGTCTGTAATTCTTTCTTAGGGACTATCAGCTCATAGTCAGAAACTGCGATAGGTTTGTTTACATCTTGTAATGCAATTTCCACATCAAGATGGTCTTTTTCTGCACAGAGGATTATGCCGATAGACTGATTTTCGCCATTTTCCTTTTCAAGCTTGTCAAGAAGTGACAGGTACATATTCATTTTTCCAACATATTCGCTTTTAAATGAACCGATTTTTAAATCAATCGCCACAAGGCATTTGAGTTTGCGATTGAAAAACAGCATATCAACAAAGTATTCTTTATCATTGTATTCAAGCCGATGTTGATTGCCGATAAAGGAAAATCCTGTACCAAGTTCAAGCATAAACACTTTGATTTTTTCTACAAGGCGTTTTTCCAGTTCGGCAAGCGGTTCTGTTGCGCCCAAAAAGCCCAGATTATACGAGTCTTTCAGTATTTCATTTGCTTGTTCCGCCTGTATTGCAGGCAATATGCTTGTAAAATTGTTGTCACGAAACTCATTTTTATGTATTTCGTACATATTCATTTTTACGGCATTTAAGAGCAGGTCTTTGTTCCAATTTTTATGTATCGTTTCTGTTGCGTAGTAAAAAACTTCGTCGTCAGAAAGATTCTTTTCCAAAAGAAGGACATTCTTTCTCCATGACAAAACTGCAACGCACCGTTGCACTTTTATATCACTTTTGCAATACCGCTCATAAAATTGCTTCATATACCATAAATTGCGAGGAGAAAGCCCCATATCGGGAAAATGTTCTTTTAAGTCCACAGAAAGCCGCTTTATCGTGCCGCTTCCATATCCGCCCTCAATTTTTCTATCGTGCAGAAGCATCCCCAAATTCCAGTAGGTTGTATTTGAGGCTGTGTTTATTTGAAGAGCCAACGCATTTCGTGCAGAATGTATCTGATTTATCGCGGTGTGCAGCAAATCCGAGTATTCATTTTCTGTGAGAGCAATTTCATTTTTTGACTCCATTTTTCTGGCCTCCGTTTTTAGTTTTCAACTTCCAAATGTCCGTGTGGCAATTTTTTAAGCCTTGACAGCACCACGATTTAGCATTTTAGTTATAGTTAAACCACTGAAAAAGCGAATGCTTTGTAGGTGGTGTTTTTGTTTTAAAATTATCGCAAAAATGGTATTCTTTCGGTTTCACCGTTCTTCTTTTCTCTCTTTTGCAAGTTGTTTTGCTTCCTCAATTTCCTTTACAAGCTGCTCGGAGGTCGGAAGGTACAACTGGTATTCGCTTGCGAGAATCGTCTTGTTGTCTTCGGGCAACGCCATTTTTACGGCGGTATCGTTTTTGCTGGAGCAAAGCAGGATGCCGATTGTTTTGTTTTCGTCGGGAAGTTTTTCTGTGCGGTCGTAATAGTTCACGTACATCTGAAACTGCCCCAAGTCCTGATGGGTGAGTTTTCCCGTTTTTAGCTCGATGAGCACAAAGCACCTCAAAAGGCGGTTGTAAAACACAAGGTCGATGAAAAATTCGTCGTCCTCCAAAAGAATGCGTTTCTGGCGGGCAACGAACGAGAAGCCTTTGCCCATTTCAAGCAAAAAGTCGGCTATGTGCGAGATGATTTCGCCTTCCAAATCCTTTTCGTAATAGGAGGGCTTTTTCTCCAACCCTAAAAATTCAAGCACCATCGGGTCTTTTATGATTTCCTGCGGCGTTTCTGGAATACGCTCCTTTCGTGCCACGGCAAGCACGGATTCTTTGTCGTTGCTCAGAAGCAGCCGCTCATACAACTGGCTGTTTATCTGCCGCTCCGTTTCGCGCGCTGTCCATGCGTTGTTCACAGATTCAAGCTCGTAATACTCGCGCTTGTCGGGGTCGGAAATCTGAATGAGTGAGCGGTACTGGCTCCAATTTAATTGGGAACGCAGTGTGTTCCCAATTGGGTAAAGCCTGTAGAATTGTCGGCAAAACTTCAACTGTCGCTCGGAAAATCCGCTTCCGTATTCGGCTTCCAGGTTCAAGGCAAGATTTTTTATGAGATACGCACCGTAATCGGCTCGGTCTTTTCCCTGCTGCTCTTCCTCAAAAATGCGTCTGCCCAAATTCCAGTACATCTGCACGCGGCAAAAATCCACGCTTCTGACGGCATTGCTTCGCGCATTTTCGATTATGTTCCGAGCGTCATTTAAAATGCTGTCCGTTTTTGTATATGCAATTTGGCCCGTTGTTGTTAGTGATTTTTCTGCTTCCATAATCATCCTCCGGCCTTAAAATTACTTCACTTCCTCATGGAATTCCAGCGCGTCAAGAGACTTGAGAATCTCGTTTCCCAAGTCCGCACTTTCCTTTTTTAAGCTGGGAAAGAAAAATGTCAGTGAGGATATTCGTTTTTGAATCGTAGCGTTCAATTTTATCAAGATATGTGTAGCCCAGAGTGCATAAATGCAGAGCCGCAGGAACCTGTACCCGTGTGTTTTCGTTGAAATCTGAAGACATTTTAAAACCGCCTTGGTCTGATTATAGCATAAGACGGCGGTTTTTTTACAGCGGACATCTGCAATCATCGGAATGAACTCATCTCACTTTGTTCCTTTAATCGTCATTCTGAGCGAATGTGAAGAATCTATTCTTTGGGAAAGGACGGCAAAGATTCTCCGCGTTGCTCAGAATGACGTGCCAACTTAAAAAACCACGCAGGCCGCTTTTCTCCCCTTCTCATTCCGCAAAAATTATGGTATATTTTCTAAAAGACTCGAGGAGATGGCATGAAACTGAAAAAACTAGCCGCAATTGCGTTCGCGTTCTCTGCGGCCGTCTGCGCGTTCCCCCAAGTGAACCTGAAGTCGATGTCCGCCGACGAACTCATCGAATTGAAGGCGAGCATTGAGAAGGAACTTTTTGCGCGAAGGCCTGAGGCGTTCGTTGCGGCACAAAATCCGCTTGAGGGGCTGTCGTTCTCGCGCAAAAGCACCAGCTGGGGGGAGCGCACGCAGACCGTGACATTCGGGAGCAACGGCACTCTTGTGGTTAGGGAGGAGTGGAGCAGCGGGCGAAGTGCTGTGGAGCGTTTTTCATACTCAGTTGACGCAGAACACCGCATCTATTCGATAAAAAAGGACGGCAAAGAATATTGGTTCAACTATGGCGGTCTGTACATCGAATTCGACGGCGATGTGTATGTTACAGTGGGGGCGAAGTTCTCGCCGCAGGACGCGAAGAGTGTCGCAGGAAACACCTACAGCATAACGGAACGTGGCGTGGAGATGAGCATAATCCTCAATAAGGACGGAACTTTCACCGAGAAGGCTGGCAATGAGGTTTACACATCCATTTATTTTGTCGATGCAGGTGAAAAACTCATCTTTTTTGCGGGCGACAGTGGCTGGGAGAAAGGCCGCTACACGGAAGACTCTTTGACTATGGGCGGAAAGGAAGGGAAAAAGAAGTAGCGGGCTTGCTTCAAGGCGTCGGCATTCTTCCTTGTCCGCCTGATTTTTGTCCTTGATGACGGGGATTTTGCAAGTCGAACACCAAAAGATTTCCGCAGGAGTCTCTTGGGAAGTCTCGTTCTTACAGCGAGGACAGATGGATTTGCTTGTTTCGTAATTGCAGAAGCGGCAGTACATTTTTTTACTATAAAATTAAGTAGTGTTACAGAAAGTATGCTAGAAGTGGTGGTTGAGTAGACCGAAGGTTGTATCGAAACTACAAAAAACGAATATTTGTGGTTTCGACAGGCTCAACCACCGCATTTCTTTTGTCAAAAGTTCACCTGACTTTGCTTCGTACCTCGACTTACTTTTATCCGCGCTTCCAAGTCGGTCCTTGCGGCGTGTCCGTAATCGTGATTCCGCGAGCAGCGAGCGCATTGCGAATCTCATCCGCCCGCGCAAAATCTTTCGCCTTTTTCGCCGCCGTTCGCTCTTCGACCAATGCCGTGATTTCCGCCGCTTCGGGGTCGTCTGCGTGGTCGTCGGTCGGTGCTGTCGCTTCTTCTGCCTGTTTTTTTGCAAGCTCAATCGCGCTTTCAATCACAGAAAGCGAAAGAACTTTGTCCATCGTAAAGATTTCCGCCAACGCCTCGCTTGATTTTTGTCCTTTTCCGTTAGAAGATTTTTGAAGAGCCGAAAGTGCGACGGGAGTTGCCAAATCGTTTTCAAGCCCTTCCTTAAATCTCTTTAAATTTTCCGTTTCGCCAAGATTTTTTGCAATCTTACTAAGAATTTTTTCGTAATTTTCTTTTGTGAGTTCGATTTTTTCATCTGATTTTGCTTTGTTCACGAGTTTTGCCACGCGCTCATTCAGTGCGGCTCGCCCGTTCTTTGCCGATTCAAGAGCCTCAATCGAAAAAATGAGCGGCTTTCGGTAGTGGCCGCCGAGCAAGAAAAATCGGTAGTCGAGTGGCGCGAAACCTTTGCTCGTAAGCGAAAATCCTTTTTCGCTCGGCAAGTCGGTCTGCAAGGTGATGAATCGCCCGCTTGACTTCGACATCTTTCCGCCTTCGAGAATCAAGAATTCATTGTGCATCCAATATTTGACCCATGGACCTTCTGCCCGCTCTGTTTCAGAAAAACTTCCCTCGCTTTGTGCGATTTCGTTCGTGTGGTGAACCGGCACATGGTCGATTCCGCCGGTGTGAATGTCGATGTGCTTTCCAAGATATTTCATGCTCATCGCACTACATTCGATGTGCCAGCCAGGGTAGCCTCGCCCCCACGGAGAATCCCAAGTCATCGCCTGATTTTCAAATTTGGATTTGGTGAACCAAAGCACAAAGTCGCCCGGATTTCGTTTGTTTTCGTCAATCACGACTTCTTTTCGCTTTCCTTTGCCCGCAACGAGTTTTTCCAAATCAAGATTCGCGAGTTTTCCGTAGTCGGGGAAAGTCGAAATGTCAAAATACAGATTTCCGCCCGCCATGTAAGTGTGACCGTTCGCCTCGATTTTTTTGATAAGCTCAATCATTTCTGAAATATGCTCGGTCGCCTTGCAAATCACATCGGGGTGGCGGATATTGAGCGCGTCGATGTCCTTCATAAAAGCGTCGGTGTAAAACTGCGCCACTTCCAAAACGCTCTGATGCCGCTCTTCCGCGCTCTTTACCATTTTGTCGTCGCCTTCGTCATCATCGCCCGTCAAATGTCCGACATCGGTGATATTCATAACATGCTTGATGTCGTAGCCCAAATATGAAAGCGTTTTGTCGAGAATGTCCAAAAAAACATAAGCGCGAAGATTTCCGATATGCGCGTAATTGTACACCGTAGGACCGCAGCCGTAAAAACCGACATGATTTTCATGCACCGGCTCAAATTCCTGCATCGTGCGTCCCATCGTATTAAAAAGTCGTAAAGCCATATTCGCCTCTGTGGATAAAATTTCTTGTCCGTTCTATAATAATGCAATGATAAATATAGAAGAAATCGCGCGATTTTTCAATGATAACGCGGACTTTCACGACACGGTAAAACAAAATGAGTCGCTCAAAAATCACACAACGATGCATGTGGGTGGAAAAGCGAAAATGTTTCTTGAGCCGAGCGACGCAGAAAGCCTTGTTCTCGCAACGCGAATTTTAATAGAAGAAAAAATTGATTTTTTCATTCTCGGTGGCGGCTCGAATGTCGTGATTTCGGATTCTGGACTGGACGCGGTGATTTCTACGCGGAAAATGAACAGGTTAAAACGAATAGACAAAAAAAATGGATTTCATTCCGAAAACTATGCTGAATCTGCGATGGTTGAGCGTGTCGAAACCACCTGTAAAAGCGGGCGGGCATTTCGACATGCTCAATGCCCGTACCTCGATAGCAGTAGCATACCTTTGAATCCGAGTGAATCCCCAGTCATGTTGCAAGTTGATTCAGGCGCGAGTTGGGGGAGCGTGATTTCGTTCTGCAAGAAAAACAATCTCGGTGGATTTGAGGGCTTTACGGGGCTGAGTGGCACTGTGGGCGGTGCGCTTTTTATGAATGCGACTTGCTTTGGATTGAGTGCATGCGACAATCTTGTTTCGGTGGAGTATTTTGACACGCGAGATTTTCAGATTCACACTTACGAGAAAAATGATTCTGATTGGGGATATAAAGTTTCGCCGTTTCAATCGGGTGAAAAAATCATTCTCTCGGCGGTTTTTCGGGTGACGGAGGGCTTTGATTCTCAAAAATCTGAAAACTGCTTGGCTTCTCGCAAAGAAAAAGGGCATTTCCGCTCTCCAAGCGCGGGTTCTGCGTTCAAAAACGACGCGGCAAACGGAGTCATCGCGGGAAAAGTGATTGACGAGTGCGGACTCAAAGGCTTTTCAGTGGGCGGCGCGCAGATTGCTCCGTGGCACGGGAATTTCATCATCAATCCAAATCGAAAGGCGACGGCGAGCGACATCAAAAATCTTTCTGACGAAGTGAAAAAAATCGTGCGCGAAAAAACAGGAATCCTGCTTGAAAGCGAGATTTTGTTCATCGGATTTTAGAAAAATGGGTAAAGGCAGTTTGAAAAATCGCGTTCTAAAATCAAAAAGCAAATATGTCGATATTTTTATAGAAATATGTTATTCTTTGGATGATTAAATCCATTTTTGGTAGGAATATATGCTTCAATTAAAGGCATCGCGTTTTAAGAAAGGAATGAGTCTCCTCGTTGAGGATAATCCACACGTCGATTATTTTTACATTATACAAAGCGGTCAAGTCGCAGTTCCAAATATGAAAGGGCTTCAGACTTCGGAAAAAATGCAAGTTATGGGTCCAGGAGATTTTATTGGAGTCATTTCGTGTATGGCGCACAAGCGGCAAGTTGAGAGTGCGTTTGCCGCAACGGACACGGTTGTCATTGGCGTGCAGCGAAATCAATACGCCGAATTGATTACCACAAACACGCCAATCGCTCTCAAAATAATTAGAACGTTTGCAAAGCGCATGAAACTTCTAAACGAGTCGCTCATGTCGCAAACGCTAAACCGAAAAGCCTCGGAAGACCCCGCTCAGATTTTTCAGATTGCGCGTTATTACGATAACGATGGTCAAGAAGCGGTGGCGGCTTTTGCTTACTATCAATTTTTGAAACTCCAGCGTTCGGGGCAGGCGACGGAAGCGGCAAAGAAAAAGTTTGCAGAATTAAAGCCGCATACACGCGCTGTCTATTTTGAGCCAACTGGAGAAATGACAAGAAAATATCCGCGCGGAACAATGGTTTTCTGCGAGTTCCAAAGCGGAGCGGAAATGTTCATCATTCAAAGCGGTTCAATAAAAATCACAAAAGTTATGAACGGAACCGAGGTCACGCTTGCGATTCTAAAGGCGGGCGATATGTTTGGCGAAATGGCACTTTTGTCAAACGACCTTCGCTCGGCGAGCGCGATTGCAAACGAGGATTGCGTTCTTCTTACAATAAACAAGCAAAACTTTAGCAAAATGGTCGAATCGCAACCCGCGATGATTGCAAAACTCACCACGACTTTTGCAGAGCGACTTTGGAAAATGCAACGGCAACTTATGAACAGTCAACTCGTTGGATTTCCGCTTGAAAAAATGATTGACCGCCTTTCGATTGAACTTGAAGCAATGAATTACAACGATTCTGAAAAAGCGGAACTGCAAACGAATTTTTCGTCGGCGGACATTGCAACAATGAGCGGGCTTACAAAACAAGAGCAAGCAAAAACGATTTTCAGATTCGAGAAATCAGGGCTTGTGAATGTCATCAAAAATAAATTGTTCATTCCAAATTGCGCCGAAGTGATAAAGCAAGCAGGATTCAATCGAAAACAAATCCTCAAAACGCAGCAGCGTATGTAAAAAACGGAGAACAGTATGAGAAAGACGGCTTTTTTTGCAATGTTCGCAGGGATTTTGTTGCCCTCGTTCTCGCTTCCTTCGGGAGTTGGAAAGGTTCATCTTGGAATGAACGTGGACGGAGTAAAGGACGCGCTTTTGGGCGACGGGCAATTTGGGTACAGAGGCGACCGCGACGTTTCGATTTCTCCGCTCGACCACGAGGCTGTAATCGAAACCGACCCCACAAGGTCGGCGGCGTTTTCTTTTTTTGAGCGGTGCTGGTTTCAATTTTCAGACGGCAATCTTTCAGTTATAACGCTCAATCTCGATTCCGAAAAAATCGACCACTATTCAGTTTTTTCGACGCTTTGCGAAAAATACGGAAATCCCGCAGAAATTTCTCCAAAAAAATCGGTTTGGCAAGATGGCTCGGTGATTTTGTCGCTCGAAAAGCCGCTGACGCTCAAATACGTGGACGCGCGCGTTTTTAACGAAAAAAAGGAAGCGTCGCACACGGAAAAAACAACGAGCGAAAAAGCGCGCGACGAATTTTTGAAAGGACTTTGATATGGACGTAAAGAGAAAATCAACGCGATTTTCTCTTTACGGTTGCACATTTTTTAGGAAACTATATGCAAAAAATCCTACTTGCGATTTTTTTTCTCTCGGTTTCGTTTTTTTGCTCGTGCGCAACAAAAAAACTTCCCGTAAAAACGCTTTCGATTGAAAAATCGGACGGAAAAATCGTGGAAATTGCGGCGGAAATTGCTGACACTTTTGAAACACGCCAGCACGGTTTTATGGAGCGAACAAAAATTCCTGACGGAACGGGAATGCTTTTTGTCTTTGAAAAAGACGAAATCCAAAATTTTTGGATGAAAAACACGCCACATCCGCTTTCAATCGCGTACATCGATTCTTCGTGGAAAATCCGCGACATTTTTGACATGAAGCCGTACAGCCTTGCAAATGTTACAAGCACAACGAGCGTTCGCTACGCGCTTGAAGTTCCGCAAGGCTATTTTGAGCGCGTGGGAGTTCAAAAAGGCGACAGAGTTTTTGTAAATCTTTCTGGCGAATCGGAAAAAACCGAAAAAAAAGCTGTTCCTGAACAAAGCGAAAAATCCAGCGAGGCAAAAATCCACATAAAAACAAAAAAAGCCGGCAAAACCGTTTTTTTGAATGGAAACGCGCATGGAAAAACGCCTCTCACCATAACGTCGCTCGTGCCTGGCGTTTATACGCTTTCATTTGATTCGTCCGCAACAAGCGAAAAATGGACAATTGAGGTTCAGCCAAAACAATTCGACTCGTATTATTTTGAGTAAATTTCCAAAAATCCGCCCTACTCCCCTAAAAATCAAATCCGTTCTATAATTGGATTCGTTTTGAAACTGAATTTCTAAAAAAAACGGCGGTTTTTTATGAAAATCTATTATTCCAAGCGAGAAATGTTCCGTAATGTTGTTATTGGCGCGATTATTGGTGCGATTTTTGGCGCGGTGATTTTATATGTGGCAAGAAAATCGGACGAAAGCGCAAACGAATCGGAAAGGTTGATTTCAAATGAAAATGGATTTGACAAAAGCGATTCTTTGCCAAACGAAGAAATCGCTCAAAGCGAAAAGAACGATACTGAAAACGAGTTAAAAAATCAAAACGAAAAAATTGCGGAACTGTCTCGGCAATACGAACTTTTGAGCGCAAGCGTGAATACCGTTGCAAAAGCAAATATTCCGTATACGATTGACGAGCAGCAAAATATCGCGGTCTACGAAAAATGCAACGAAGCCGTGGTAAACATAACGACTCAAGAAATGGCGTACAACTGGTTTTTTGAGCCAATGCTCCAAGACGGTGGCTCTGGAACTGGCTCGATAATCGACAAACGCGGCTACGTTGTAACGAACGTCCACGTAATTTCAAACGCAAGCAAAATCAACATTTCTCTTGCGGACGGCTCAAATTACGAAGGAAAAGTCGTGGGCAAAGACACCGAAAGCGACATCGCCGTTCTCAAATTCGACCCAGCGGGAAAAAATCTCAAAACGATTGATTTTGGAAGCAGCGACAATCTCAAAGTGGGACAAAAAGTCATTGCGATTGGAAATCCGTTTGCCGTGGAGCGCACGATGACAACGGGAATAATATCGGGACTTGGCCGCCCGATTCAAGAAAGTCAGCACGTCATAATCAGAAACATGATTCAAACGGACGCGGCAATAAATCCAGGAAACTCAGGCGGTCCATTGCTCGATTCAAGCGGGCGCATGATTGGAATCAACACGATGATTATTTCAAATTCTGGAAGTTCGGCAGGATTGGGCTTTGCGGTTCCTGTGAGTACGGCACAGCGCGTCGTAAACGATTTGATTCAATTTGGCAAAGTGAACCGCGGAAAAATCGCCATCACGCCCGTTCAAATGTCAGCGGACATCGCGCGTTTTATCAATTCGTCGCAAGGGCAATCGCTCGGACTTTCTCGCGTTACAACGTCGAGCGGGATTTTGGTGAGTACAGTTGAATCTGGTTCAAACACGGAAAAATCAGGACTTCGCGGCGGCGACAAGCAAGTTCGGCAACGGCGCGGAAGCGCGTTCAATTTGGGTGGCGACATAATCGTGCAAATCGATTCGATTCCCGTGGACACTTACGCGGATTTTATGAGTGCGCTTGAGTCAAAGCATCCGGGAGACACGATAAGCGTTCGCGTTCAAAGAAACGGCGGCACGGAAACGCTCCGCGTAAAACTCGATTAAAAAATGAAAAAACTGCAAATTCTCCTTTTTCTCTTTATTCTCTTTATTTTGCTCAATTTTCCGCTTTTTTCGGGAAAAAAATCGTTTCCCATTATGGGATTGACAACTCCGCTGCCCTACCCCGTTTTTGTGGAAGCGGAGTTCAGCGAGGATTTGTTTTTGAAAAATGCGTTTGAGTACAACCACGCGCTCGCTCGAATCGCTTGCATTCTTTCTGATGTGTCTTACGTTGACGCAAACGCGAATGAAAACGCGCTTTGTGCTTGCTATCGCACGCTCGGCATACACGAAAACGACATTTTTCTTGACTATTCGCCCGTTTACCAAAAAGACGACAACGACAACGCGGCTTACAGTTTTGCGCTTTTGAGGACAAAAAACGAACCAGTTGTTATCGTGGTGATTCGCGGAACGCCTTTAAGCGCGAACGAGTGGATTTCAAATTTGAACATCGCGGATTCTTCAAAGCAAGAGGAGATTTTTCACGAAGGATTCAAAAAATCAACGGAGCGAATTTTGCCGCATTTTAGGCACTTTTTGAAAGACAAACAAATCGAGCCAAAAAATGCGCGATTTTTGATTACGGGACATTCTCGCGGAGCGGCAATCGCGAATCTTTTTGCGGCGGAACTTTCCGTTCTTGAGTCTTCGAGCGGCGAAAATATGTTTGACACGCAAAAAATTTTTGCATTCACGTTCGCCACGCCAAACGTTACAACATCTCAAAACGCAAACGATGAAAAATTCGGCTACATTTGGAACATCGAAAGCGAAGAAGACATCGTTCAAAGCATTCCGCCCGAACGCGGCGAATGGAGATTCAAAAAATTCGGAAACATAAAAATGCTTCCAAGCCGCTGGAAAGACAGCGCGGAAGCGTTTTTTCAAAAAAAAGAGAAAATGGACGAGATTTTTGAGTCGATTATGCTCCGAAAATACGAACCATTTGGAATCGGCGCGTTCGTTCCAATTCAAGTTTCTCGTCTTCTCACAAAATTAAACGGCACGGTTTCTTCATATTACGGTTTTTTTGGAATTCGGAACGCGGATTGGATTTTTTGGAAAATTTTTCCAGAAAATCCAAAGGAAAAGAAAAAAGAAAACGCAGAAACTGCAAAAAGCAACATCACAAAAAATCGATTTTCCGATATGCACACGTGCGAAACGTACCTTTCTTGGATGCTTTCGTTGGACGAAAACGACCTTTTTGGAAACGCGGGAAGCATTGAAGTGAGAATCAAAGGCAGCGCGGATTTTGCCGTTCTTTCTGAAAGTGGCACTATTTTGGCAACGGCAAAAAACGGACACGCAGAATACAACTCGGTTTTTTCGCCCGTGGGAGTACTTTCGTATTTTGACCGCTCATTTTTGGGACTTCCAGAAATCGAGCCATTTTCGATAATCGTGCAAAAAGAAAGCATTTTTCCAACTCCCGTGCGCATAAGCGTTTCAAAATACGACGAAAAAGGCATTTTAATTGGAAAAACGGACGAAAAAAAATTGTGGCTTCACGCGGGGGGAGCGAGCGTTTTTCCATCTGGCGAAAAAATCGAAGCGGAAAAATCGCTCCGACGTGGCTGGAAATTGTACGCTTCTCCAGAAATTTCGTTTGCGCCCACAAAAGAATTGCTTTTTGGACTAAACGCAGGAACGCGCCACGTTCACGCGCTCGTTTTGTTTTCGCCGCCAATCGTCAAAGACAAAACGTCGATTCGCGCGGGACTTGCCACAGAAGCAAACGTTTGGGCGCGTTTTTTTGCCGATTTTGCATTTCTTTGCAATTTTTCATGGGAAAACGGCGAGCGCGATATGTTTCCTTCCGCGCGAGTTTCGATTTCGTTTCGTCCCGTCAGAAGATTTGAATTTTTTGGTGGCGCAACGTTCGATTTTGCGGATTTTCCAGACGATTTTTCGAGCAAAAAAGCATTTTCGTTCGGAGTGAGATTTTGAGTTACCTAAAAAAGACGGACATTTTGATTCTCTGCAAAGTCGTTGATAATTTTGGCGACATCGGTTTTGTTTACCGCCTTTCTCGCTCGCTTTCGCGCCTTCGTCCCGCGCTCAATCTTTTTTTGTGCGTGAGCGACCTTTCGTCTTTCAAACGCCTTGCACCCAAAATCGACGAAAACGCCGAAATGCAACAATTCAAAAACTGGACAATCGTAAAATGGAACGCAAACGAAAAAACGGCTCTTGCATTCAAAAAAAATATGCCAGAAATCATTTTGGAATGTTTCCAATGCTCCCGCCCCGACTGGCTTGAACAAATCCTCTTTTCAAAAACGTTCCAAAAAACCGTGCAAATAATCAACATCGATTATTTGACCGCCGAAGACTGGGCTGAGGAATTTCATCTTCTCAAAAGTGGCACGAGAAGCGTCAATGTAAAAAAAATCAATTTTTTTCCAGGGTTTACAAAAAAAACAGGCGGGCTTCTTTTGCCAGAGCCTGCGCGATTCAAAAAAGAATCCATGGAAAATTATTTTAAGGTGTTGATTTTTTCATACGAGCGCGATTTTTTTCCAATCGTTCAGGCGATTTCTGATTTTTCAAAAAATCAAAAAACGATGATTTTTTTGGCAAGCGGACAAAGCGAAAAACCGTTTTTGGAAGCGTGGGAAAAGGCTGGAAAACCGTTTTGCGTAAAAAAACTTCCGTTTTTACCGCAAGAAGAATGGGACTCGCTTCTTTTTGAAATGGATTTTTTGTTTGTGCGAGGCGAAGATTCGCTTGCCCGCGCGTGCTTTTTGGGAAAACCGTTTATTTGGCACGCATACAAACAAGACGACGACTGGCAACTTGTAAAAGTTGACGCGCTTTTGAAAAAACTCGAAGCGCATTTTCCAAAAGACGAAACATCGCAATTCGATTCGCTTTCAAAAATTTGGCGATGGTACAACGGCGCACAAAACCTTTTTGAAAAAACAAATCCAAAAGATTTGATAAAACAAATGCTCGACGAAAGCGCGAACGGCACACTGCGTAAGCCGTTTTTTGATTTTTCCGAAACGCTAAAAGCAAACGGCGATTTAGCAGAAAAAGTGCTTTTGTACATCGACTCGCTTTGATTTTTTGGAACTATTACAAAATGTATGTTGGAAGTGGTATCCCAGTAGACCTAAGGTCGTATCGAAACCTCAAAAAGTAATAAGACGGTGTTTTGACGGTGGTTTCGACAGACTCAACCACCGTAGTGCAAACATACTTTCTGTAACATATCCTGATTTTTTTTTTGCAAAAAAATCCCCCACGAAAATTGCTTCGCGGGGGAACGAGGTTTACTCTGTATAAGTCACCGTTATTGTCGGCTTCAACCGAGTGTATGCTCCGGATGCAACTTCCGAACCAGTAGTAATATAGTAATTTCCCGCTTCAAGTTCAACGCTGAAATTGCCTGTTGACTTACCTAAATCTTTTATTACCGTTCCATCGGATTTCACAATCATACAGCCTTTGTTTCCTACGGTTGAATCAGTCAATGTACATTTCTTATCAACATAGAATGCAAGATATGCGCCATAATAGACATCAATCTGTTTATCGGCAATAGAACTATTCGTTGAATTTCCAATCAAAGAAAACCCGATAGAAGCGAAACCTTTTTCATATTCTCCCGAAGTCAATGGTGTCGTCGGATATGAGATGGAGGCAGGAGTGATGGTTGTCGTACTACCAGAACTACCACCGTTTCCACTTCCACCATCCGTATCGCCCGAATCATCTCCGCTGTTTCCAGAACTACTGCCTGTCGTATCGCTACTTGAACCGCCAGTGTAGGCAGCATTTTCGCTTATTCCGTAGACGGATTTCAACTTTGATATGTAGTTCGTGACAAGTGCCTTCAATTCATCGATAACGATATAATTTGTGTCCTCAACGGAATTATTGAATGTGTAATGCAAATCTCCGCCGTTCATACGACCTGCATATTTTTCGACATTTGCTTTTGCATCTTCTGGAGAATCGGCTGTGTACGAGTAGAATGAGCTTGCGGTGTCGAAATTCGAGTAGTAATTGCTTCCCTGATAAGAAACAATTGTGTTTGGCACGGTTGCGGCGCGAGAATCAACAACATAAGCATCATAGTCTACCGTTGTTGTAATTCCTTGTGCAGATGCTGTAACTTCACTTCCTTTTGCCACATACGAAGTTGCTCCGTATGGAATGAATGTGTATGTTCCTGTCATGTAGTTGTTGTAAGCCTTGATAACGCCACCATCTTCCTTTGAGAATGTACCGAGATTCGCAGGGTCGCGTTTTGTTCCTCCAGCGTACACATCAGTTCCTTGCATTGATGTCATCATGGGGTTCTTGCAGTTTCGGAAATAGTTGCTTTCCACAAACAACGAACTTCCAAGCGTTGAGCCTGCGCCGTATTTTGCGTTGCCGTCATAGTAGTTATTGTAGATATGCGCATTGTAGTAACGAACTCGCGGATGCCGAGAATCTGAATGGTCGTACCAGTTGTGGTGATATGTTATATAGTAAGGATTAGAATCCGTACTCTTTACACCTTCGCTCAAACCAAGCAGATTACATTTTCCGTTGTCCCAGAAGTGGTTGTAAGAGAAAGTGACATAATTTGATTTTTTGCAGTCCAACGCACCGTCGCCCTTCACTTGGTCCGCATCGCTTCCTGCGTTTCCATAGAACATATCGCAGTTATGAATCCAAATATAATTATTGTCCTGTTGCAAGCCAATGTTGTCACCTTCGTCAGAATGGCAATTGATAAACGCAAGATTGCGCGCTTCGCCATAATCCGCATTTTTAAAGCGCAAGCCCCAGCCGTTCGCCACGGCATCTTCGCCCACGCCTTCCATAGTGATTCCGACAGTGCTATTTTTGTTTTCAATAACAAGGTCGCCTTTCGTATTTTTATCGGAGTTGAGTACAGCCCAATCTTTTACTTCACCAACAACACGAATTGCAAGCGGGCGCGTTTCATAGCCTTTTTTGTAGCCTAAAAGAATTTCAATAATGCCAACTTTCGTTTCTGTTTTATTTTTGTTACCAGTAACGACATCCATTGTGACCGTTTCTTTTGTTTTGTCCGTTAAGTAAATGACAACGGCATTATCCTTGAGCGTACCGTCTTTATTATACGCGCCCGGAGTTGTTGTTCCTGTGAATGCGTAGCCTGAGCGGTCGTGGCTCGCAACGGAGATTGACGCTTCTGAAAATTCACTGCTTTCCGTGCCGTCGTTTACTGCGTGGATTTTTACATCGTAGTCGCCTGCGGTAAGCCCCAGAATGTCAACGCGGGCATAGTCGCCGTAGTTTCTGATGAGAGGGGTGTCAACTTTCGTGTAATCCGTTGCCGAAGTTGATTTATAGTAGACATTGTAACTTTCCGCGCTGTCCGTCCATGTAACATAGCCACTTTCGAGCCAGCCCTGCGCCTTGAGGATTTGAACACCAGCGTTCGATTTTATTGAACCGCCAGTTGTGCCAACAATGCCCTCTCCAGAGGAAGTCGCCCCTCCGCTACCACTTCCATTTTCTGAACCTCCGCCACCGCCGTTTTGAGATTCTTGCTCAGAACTCTCGTCGCTGGAACTTCCGCCGTCGGCACTACAACTAGTCAGTTGTACCCCCCCCAGTATGGTTGTTATACCGAAGATTGCTGCGGCAAGCATTCCGCTCGCCTTAAAATACGTTTTTTTCATGATTTTCTCCTTTTGTCCTCGGATTGTCCTCAAAACAAATATCGCATATATCTAATGAAAAATTCAAACGAGATTTTGGATTTTTACGACTATTTTCAAAAATCTAAAAATATATTTTTTTTCTCTGGTATAATAAAAAAACTAATTTGGGGGATTTTATGATTTTGAAAAAACTGTTTTCTATACTATCGTTTTTTTGCGTTTCGATTTTTGCGTTTGCCGAAGACGATGAGATTTCCATTGGAAAAACGATAAAAGATATGCGCGCCCACCGATTTGTTGAAGTTCGCGGCGCGATTCCTTTGTTTCCCGTTCTTACAACACACGGCGCGGTGCAGTCGTTTGTGGTAGGCGTTGGAAACGCATTCGGCGAAGTGTTTTCTGGCGGAAAAAATTACGACGCATGCACTCCCAAAATCGCCACGGATTTGAACATTACCATTTTCCCGCCAATCGCAAACCATCGACTTGGATTTATGGCAGGAGCCGCAATCGACGAGTGGAATCGCCCCGTAAAACAAGCGGACGGTTCAAAAACTGACGAGGATTTTTCGATGAATTTTTACTACCTCGGTTTTCACGGCGATTACGGGCATTGGGTTTTGAGCGACATCGGCACGCGCCTTTCGATTTACGGAGAAATCGCGCTCGGTTGGCTTTCTTCGGACGACGGCGACGAGCAAGATTATTCGTTTTGTTTTGATATTTGCCCGTTTGGTCTTCAATTTTGCCCGCAAAAAAACATCGGAATCTATTTTGAATTTCCGCATCTGGGAGCACGACCGTTTTTCCAAATGGGCATTACGCTCGGATTGTAATTATTTTAACAAGGGGCTTAAGCCCCTTGCTTCCTCACTCATCGCCTTGCTTCCTCGCTTTTATTTTGCTTCAAACTTTGCGTGAGTTTTGACGTATTCTTTTAATGCGTCCTGCTCATCAATCGTATAGGTTACGGTTGGAATTACAATCTGGCTTTCGATTTCCTCGCCTTTCACCGCTTTTACCGCATTTGTCAAAGCATTGTAGCCAAGTTCGTAAGGCTGCTGTGTTGTTACGGCAATCAATTTTATGTCGCTTCCCATCATATCGCGGGCAATGGCAACGCTCATGTCAGTTCCCGCAAGCAAAATGTCCGAGCGATTCATTTCCTTTAGCACTTCCGACACGGCAAGAAGCGACGTTTGATGCCAGCACCAAATAAACTGAATGTCTGGCGTTTCTTCAAGCATTTTTTTGATTGACAGTTTTGTTTCTTCCGTATGCTCAAGGCGTGCCTCGCCCACAATTTCAACAATGCCCTTTTCAACGAGCGGCAAAATCGCGTCTTCAAAACCTTTGCATCGCTCAATTCCAATCGAATAAAAATCGTTCGTTATCAAAACGGTTTTGAGTTTTTTGATTTCATTTTGAGAAACGTACTGTACCAAATAATCGCCCGTCGCGCGTCCAAGCATCGTGGAATCCACAACAATCTGCGACGTGGGATGCGGTTTGACGACCGTGTTCCAGGTAACAACAGGAATTCCAATCGCCGTTGCGTCAGAAAGTGCCTTTCCCGACTCCTCTTCCGTGAGCGGACAAATCACAATGGCATCGCACTTGCTTTTTAGTTGCTCATGAATAAGTTCCGACTCCACCGTTCCGTCGTAGTGGCAATCCGCTTCAATTAAATTCACGCCCAAATCCTTTGAAGCGTCGCGGATTCCCGTTAGAGCCTCTTGAAACCACTCTCCCGCACCGTTAAAAATGATGCTTCCAACAGTGATTTTTTCATTTTTAGAGCATGAAAAAACAAAAATCGAAGCGATTATCGAAAGCGCAAAAATCGATTTTTTCATACAATCCTCCTTCCTTTTGACAAAAACAATTCCATATATATTACACGAAAAATTCAAACCCGTATTGATTTTTTTTGCGACAATGCAAAGATTTTTTATGTTAAAATAGACTCGTTCTAAAACGAGCAAAAAATCCAAAACAAGTCCAACAAAAATGTGGAGCGCGAAACATGGTGTCAAACATAACGAGCAGTTCGCAAGCAATTCTTTCGATTTCGATAATACTCCTCGCTGGTTTTTTGATGACACGAATCACAAAAAAATTTCGGCTTCCAAACGTCACGGCGTACATTGTGGCAGGAATTCTCATTGGACCATTTTGCTTAAATCTCATTCCCGCCCCGATTATAAAAAGCACCGATTTTCTTCCAGATATCGCGCTTGCTTTTATTGCGTTTGGAACTGGCGAATTTTTCAGATTCGATTCGCTCAAAAAAAATGGAGCAAAAGTCGCCGTAATCACCATTTTTGAAGCATTGCTCGCCTCGGTCTTGGTTTTTGTTTCGTGTTTCTTTTTTTTGAAACTCGACGTGGCTTTTTCAATCGTGCTTGCTTCCCTTGCCGCGGCAACCGCGCCCGCGTCCACAATGATGACGATTCGGCAAACGGGCGCAAAAGGCGATTTTGTGGAAACGCTTTTGCAAGTTGTGGCGTTAGATGACATCGTAGGACTTCTCGCGTATAGTGTGGCGATTTCCGTGGCGGTAGCGGCAAACACGGGCGAAGCGTTTTCGTTTTTGCGCGTTGTCATTCCCGTTTTGTCAAACATACTTGTCATCATTTTAGGACTTTTGTTTGGACTCGTTCTCAAATTTTCGCTCTCCCCTTCTCGCTCGTCGGACAACCGACTGATTATCACGGTCGCGCTTTTGTTTGCTTTTTGCGCACTTTGCACGGTTTTTGGCGTGTCGCCGCTTTTGGGGTGCATGAGCATGGGAACGGCTTACATAAATTTGACGAACGACGAAAAACTGTTTCGGCAAATCGGCTATTTTTCTCCCCCGATTCTTTTGATTTTCTTTGTTCGCTCTGGTCTTTCGTTCGATTTACGCGCGCTTTTTTCAGCGGACGGAGAAATCGGCTCGTTCCCGCTATTGCTCGTTGGAATTGTGTACTTTTTTGTCAGGATTATTGGAAAATACGCGGGCGCGTTTGCAGGCTGCGCGCTCACAAAAAAACAAGCGACAACGCGAAATTGGCTCGGACTTGCGCTCATTCCGCAAGCGGGCGTTGCAATCGGACTTTCCGCGCTGGGAGCAAGAACGCTCGGCGGAGAAACGGGAAACGCGCTCCAAACGATTATCCTTGCCTCAAGCGTTCTCTACGAACTTGTGGGACCTGGCTGCGCAAAATTGTCGCTTTTTCTTTCAAAATCGTACTCGAACAAACTCGAAGATTTGGTGAGCGTTGACGAAAACGGCTCGAACGGAGAAAAGAAAAGTGAACTGGAACTGTTAATCGAGCGAATTCAAAAAATCCAAAAGGAACTTCCGAGCCACACGGTCAACGAAGAAGAAGCGGCGTACACGGAAGCGGCAGAAAGCCACGCCCGCGCCGTTTTTGAAGAGCGAATCGGGCAACTTACAAACATGAATTTAAGTTCGCCGCTCAAAAAATCAAGAAAAAAAAGGAGGCGATGAATTATGGACAAAAATTCATTTTTGTCTTTATTTTTTGGAATCGAAGACCCGATTGCCCACATTTTGGGCGACTGGTCAAAAGAGCCGACTCCGGCTGCGGCGGTGCTCCGAATCGCGTTGGCGTTTTTTCTTTCCGCGCTTATCGGCTGGGAACGGTCGAGCAAACGCCATTCGGCAGGATTTCGCACGTTTATCGCCATGACTCTTTCTGGAACGCTCGCCCCGCTTCTTGACACGTACATCGGAAGGAAATTTGGTTCAACGTTCTTTTTGCTTTCTGCGGCGGCGGTCGTTTCTTCTGCGCGAATCGCCACGCGGACGCTTTTTTTCTCTTCAAGAAATCAAATTATGGGGCTTACGACCGCCGTTTCGCTTTGGGCGAGTTGCTTTCTTGGAATTGCGCTTGGAGCGGGATTTTACACGCTCGCGCTTGTATCTTTTTTTGCTATTTTATTTTGCCTTTCAAAACTTCCTGCGCTCGAATTTTATCTAAAAAACCGCTCGAATCATTTTGAAATTCATCTTGAACTCAAGAATAGTTTGAATTTGCAGAATTTTGTAACAACAATCAGGCGACTGGGACTAAAAATCGACGCGATTGAAATGAATAGCGCGTACGCAAACTCTGGATTGAGCGTTTATTCAATCGCGATTTCGATTTCAAGCGCGGAACTCAAAAAATACAAAACGCACCGCGAAATCATCGACGCGCTTTCGACGCTGGAATATGTGTATTATATAGAAGAAATTTGAAGAACGGTGGTTGAGCCTGTCGAAACCACAGAATCAAGCATTTGGTAGTTTCGATAAACTCAATCACCGTGGTAGCAGACTTTTCGTAACACCATTAAAAATTCTTCCACTATTTTTTTAAGCGAGCAAAGAGTTTACGAATCAGTCCAATTTTTCCAAAGCACAGGAAAAAAATGAGGGCAGAAAGCAAAACGAGCGGCACGCCAAAAACGATGACGTACAAAATGGCAAAGAAAAGTCCCACAAAAAACGCTAGTACGTTGCCCACAAACGCGCGGATTTTTGAGCGTGCGTCAGGAAGAACAAAACCGTCTTCGGTGCGATTTACGGGAAGGCTCATCGAAAGGTCAACCGTTGAATATTCGATTTGCCCAGAAAGCCTATTCATTTGTCCACGCATAACTTCAAGGTCTGACGTAACTTCGTTCAATTTTGATTCAATTTGAATCATGTCTTTTACGTCTTTTGCCACCTCAAGATATGATTGAAGCCTAGAAAGCATGACTTCTTTTGTTTTTAATCGGGACGAAAGGTCGTAAAATTGCTCGGTAACATCTCGACTATACACGTTTTTAGAAATCATGCGTCCGAATTTTCCTGTAGCCACCATCGCCTCGTCAAAATGGGAACGAGGAATTCGCGCAGAAATCGAAAGATAATTTCCAGACTCGCTTGAACTTGTGATGTAACCGCCAAATGATTTGACCCATTCTTCGGCTTTTTCCCGCGCTTCGCGGAGACTTTCAACTTCCAGATTGACACTTCCCGTGCGGATTAACTTTCGCTCAAAAGAAGTTCCCAAAGTTCCTTCTTCAATGTCCGCTTCCTCCTCCGCGCTTTCAAATTCGGCTGGCATTTCATCGTCTACCGCAAATTGCTTTGCCGAGCGCATCGAAAGGCTCGCGCCCGCCGCTTTTTGCTCATCAAAGGAAGCAGTTGCAAAACTAACGGATTCGCTTTTTTTGGAGCAGCCAAAAATCAAAAAGAGCAAAGATGTCAAAAAAAGAGCGATTTTTTTCATTTTTTTTCCTCGTTTTTTAATAAATCTGTTCGGAGTCAACAAACTAGCGAACAAATCCAATTTTACATTTTGAAGAGCGTTTTGAGTAGTCGAAAAAACACAGACGGAGTTTTTATGTGTTCAAAATGACACGATTTTGGTAAAATAACGGCATGGCTTACGAAGTTACGGCGACAAGAAGAAGACCACAGGCATTTGACGCGCTCGCGGGGCAAGAGTTCGTTGCGGAAACGCTCAAAAACACGATTAACTCAAAAAAAATTGCGCACGCATATCTTTTTTCAGGACCGAGAGGATGCGGAAAGACGAGTACCGCGCGAATTCTTGCAAAAGCATTGAATTGTGTGCACGGTCCCACAGCAAATCCGTGCGGAGAATGTACGCAATGCCTTGAAATCACAAAGGGCTCAAGCCCCGACGTAATCGAAATCGACGGTGCGTCAAACACGTCCGTTGAAGACGTGCGCCAAATCAAAGAAGAGGTGCTTTTTTCGCCGCAAAGCGCAAAGTACAAAATATACATCATCGACGAAGTTCACATGCTTTCAACGAGCGCGTTCAATGCGCTTTTGAAGACAATCGAAGAGCCGCCAGAATACGTGATTTTTATTTTTGCAACGACTGAAATGCAAAAAGTGCCAGCAACAATAAAATCGCGTTGCCAGCAATTCAATTTTAGACTCGTTCCGATTGAAACGGTGGAAAAATTGCTCGCCGCCGCTGCAAACGAAATCGGAATCAAAGCAGACGAAGAGGCTCTTTTTTGGGTTGCGCGAGAATCCACGGGGAGCGTCCGCGATGCCTATACGCTTTTTGACCAAGTTGCCGCGTTTTCAGGAGACCACATCACCTACGACAAAATCCGCGATAAACTCGGACTTGTGGGCGTTGACCGATTGAACACGATTTTTGAAGATTGCGCAGAAAACAGAACGAGCGACGCGCTTCAAAAACTCGACGAATTTCTTTCAGCGGGCATTTCAATCGAACAATTTATCGTCAATGCCGCAGATTATCTTCGCTCGATTTTGTTGATTAAAAACGGAATCACAAAAGAATCCCTTTTGGGGCAAAGCGCGGAACGGTTTTCGCAAACCGTGCTTTCTGCTTGGAATGGCGTTCAACTTGAGCGAGGAATTTCGCTTTTGTTGCAACTGCACCGCGACATTCGCTATTCGCTCTCTCCTCGATACGAATTGGAACTCGCGCTTTCGCGCCTTTCGTGGCTTTCTGAATACGTTTCTCCCGCCGAAGTAAAACGCGCAATTGAGCAAACAAAAAATCTGCTGCTTTCTTCGCAGACGCACCTTCCGACTACGCGAGCGCAAAACGACGGCAAAGTTTCTTTGGAAACGATTATGAATCCTACGTCGTGGCAAAAATCTGAAAAAAAGGAAGAACAGCCGAATTATTCTGCCCCGCAAACAACAAAAAATCCGCCGCTTCCCGTTTTTGACGCGCTCAAAAATCTGCCTGAATACCAAAACGCAAAAACGATTTCTGAAAGCATTGAAAGCAAAAACACGGCTGCCGCGCCGTCGGTTGAAGAGGCGCAAAAAATCGCGCTTTCAAAACTTTCCGTGTCAAATCCGATTTTGTGTGCGTCCCTTTCGCAAACAAAAAATTGGAAGCGGAACGAAAATTCGATTTTGATGGAAGTTGAATCAGAATTCCAAAAAATGGAACTTGAAAAAAATCGAAAAGCGATAAACGAAACGCTTTCGGACGTTTTTTTGCAGGCGGTTGACTTTTCGGTCGTTGTAAAAAAAAATGAAACTCCCGACGTGCTGAGCGACGCGCCTGCGGGCGTAAAATTGGTTTGCGATGCGTTCCGAGGAGAAATCGTTGGAATCGAAAAAAGCGAAGCAAAAACCGAGCAACCAAAAGAAATCAACGAAAACGTGCAAGACGCTCAAGACGAAGCCGACGACGTGGAAACGTTTGACGAGGAAACTGAAGACGACTAATTTTTAGAAAAAAAAGAAAATTGGAGAAAAAAAATGAATCCTTTTGACATTGTGAAAAACCTAAAAAACGTGGAATCGCAAGTAAAAGCGGTAAAAGACGAACTTTCAAAAGCAACGGCGACGGGCTCTTCGGGTGGTGGCATTGTGCAGGCGACCGTGAACGGTTCGTTTGAACTCGTTTCAATAAAAATCGATCCCGTGGCAGTTGACCCGCGAGACGTAAAAATGCTTGAAGATTTAATCGTTGCAGCCCATCACGCCGCGTTTGAAAAAATCCAAGACATCATAAAAGAAAAAGCAGGTCCAATGCTCGGCGGACTTTCGGACATGAAAATTCCAGGATTTGGCGCATGAACGCGATTGACGAACTGACCGAATCGTTTTCGCGCCTTCCTGGAATCGGCTCAAAATCGGCAGGAAGGCTCGTAAACTTCATTTTGAGAGCAGACAGCGAGTTTGTGAGCCGATTTTCAAAGCAAATTGGAACGCTCCGCGAAAAAATCCGCGCGTGTTCAATTTGCGGTTCTTGGACAGAAAACGACCCTTGCCCCATTTGCTCCGACGAATCGCGCGACCGCTCCGTGATTTGCGTTGTGGAGCAACCGCAAGATTGCAAAACAATAAATTCCTCTGGCGAATTCCACGGACTTTTTCACGTTTTGGGCGGCGTAATCGCGCCGCTCGACGGAATTGGTCCTGAAAAATTGCGCATAAAGTCGCTTTTAGAAAGGCTCAAAAGCGGCGACGTTTCTGAAGTCATCATCGCTACAAATCCAACGGTTGAAGGCGACACAACCGCGCTCTATCTTCAAAAAATAATCGGTGCGCTCGGAATTGAAGTTACGCGCCTTGCGAGCGGGCTTCCCGTTGGCGGCGACCTTGAATATGCCGACAGGCTCACGCTCGCGCGCAGTTTTAGAGGTCGAACAAAACTCTAAAAAATGAGGTGCATTATGATAAAAAATCTTCTTTTTGACCTTGATAACACGCTGTATCCCGCCTCTTCCAAAATGGACAAAGGTATCACCAATCGAATGATTCAATTTTGCGCACAGTTTTTTGGCATTTCTATGGCAGAAGCGACACAAAGGCGAAAGGAGGCTCTCAAAAAATATGTGTCAACGCTCGAATGGCTCAAAGCGGGCGGTCTTACAAGCGAAGGAATTGAAGCGTATTTTTCAGCCGTTCACCCAAAAGACGAAATAAATGAACTTGAGGAAAATCCGAAATTAAGACCACTTCTTGAATCAATACATCAAAAAAAGGCGATTCTCACAAACTCGCCAAAAGAACACGCGGAGCACGTTCTTGATTTTTTTGGAATCCGAGACCTTTTTTTGCCACAGATTTCGGACATTCGCGCAAATGGATTTCTTGGAAAACCGTTTGACATTGCGTACAAAAATGCCCTCAAAATCGTGGGAGGCACGGTTGAAGATACCATTTTTTTAGACGATTACCCGCCTTACGTGGAAGGTTTTGCAAAAATCGGCGGAAAAGCCGTTTTGGTGGGGCGCAACGAATGGGATTCAAGACGCGCGACGCTTTTTTCTGGAAAGATTTTTAGAATCGACTCGATTTTTGATTTTCCAGATTTCCTTAGAAAAAATGTGCAAACCTGTTGACCAAACAAAAGCAATTTGTTATTATCACAAACATACTTTCTGGGGGCGTAGCTCATCTGGTAGAGCATTTGGTTCGCAATCAAAGGGTGGTCGGTTCGAGTCCGATCGTCTCCACAAAACCGAGGCAAAAACCTCGGTTTTTTTTGTCTTTTTTGCTTTTTATGAAAGTTTTTCTTTCAAAGAGTCGATTTTTTTGAGAATTTCATCTTTGTTTTTACCGTCAAAATGCTCGCAGAGTTTTTTGAGCAAAAGAAGTTCGTCCGTGAGGGCGGAAAGCGCGGAAACGGGAAGTTTTTTTGGGTCGTACTCAATGAGAACGCTTCCCGTAAGGGCATTCCGCTCGATTTTTTTCACAGATTCGTGCCATTCCACCGCTTTTTGAAGCGCGAGTGAAATCTCGTCATCTTTTAGAACGGCGGAACGAAGTCGAATGCGTCCCGAAAAAAAACTCGAAATGGTCATTTTTCCCTCCGTTTGCTTTTTTCTTCAAGAAGCGGGCGCATTGCAGAAAGCGAAAGCGCGACCGTTGAACCGTTGTGAAACAGTGCCGCCGAAGTTGATGAAATTGTGCCAAAAAGCGAAAGCGCGATTAACGCCGTATTGATTGAAATTATTGCCGCATTATTTGCAGAAATGCGAGAAAGCAACTGTAATCCGATTTCTCGGAGGAACGGAAGCGACAAAAGTCCGTCGGAAGGAAGCAAAATATCGGCAGTTTGCGTAGCAATTTGACTTGCTTCTCCCATTGCAATGCCCACATTCGCCGAAGAAAGCGCGGGCGCGTCGTTGATTCCGTCGCCAATCATAACGACTTTGTGTCCTTCGCTTTGCATTTTTTTGATATACTCGACTTTTGAATCGGGAAGTGCTTGCGAAAAATACGTGTCAACGCCCGTTTTTTTTGCAACCATCTTTGCCGTATTTTCTCCGTCGCCCGTAATCATCACAACGTTTTTCACGCCAAGCGCGTGCAAACGCGAAACCGTTTCCCTTGCCTCCGCACGAATCGGGTCGTCAATAACGATAATGCCAGAAAGCGTTTCTCCGACCGAAAAGAAAAGCAACGACGAACCGCTTTCCGACCATTTTTCGATTTCTTGTTTGACCTCTGGCGTTTTTGGGATTTTCTCATCGTCAAAAATAAAATGCGCACTCCCAATTCTCAGTTTTTTGTCGCCGAGGCTCGACGCAATTCCGTGCGCAAGAATGTACTCCACGCGGGCGTGTTCTTCGGAGTGTTCGATTCCTCGGTCAGCGGCTTCTTTTACGACGGCACGCGCAAGCGAATGTGGAAAATGCTCTTCAAGGCACGCCGCCATTTTGAGCACCTCGCGCTCGCTCAAATCTCCAAATGGAATCACGTGCGTAACGCGCGGAGTTGATTCGGTAAGCGTTCCCGTTTTGTCAAAAACGAACGTATCCGCCTTTGCTAATTCTTCAAGGAATTTTCCGCCTTTTACCATAACGCCACGCCGTGCGCTGTCTCGCATTGCAGAAAGGACGCAAATTGGCGCAGACAATTTCATTGCGCAAGAATAATCGACGAGAAGCGTTGACGCGGCTTTTTGGAAATTGCGCGTAAAACCGAACGTGAGCGCAGAAAGCAAAAAATTGTACTTTACGAGCCTGTCGGCGATTCGCTCGGCGCGGATTTGACTTGCCGCCTTGTGTTCTTGCGAGCGGTCGATGAGCGTGGCAATGTTACTGACGCGCGTTTCTCCGCCCGCTTTTGAAACCGTTACAAAAATCTCGCCTTCGTCCACAACGGTGGAAGCAAAAACGCTCGAACCCGCCGTTTTGTGAACGGGCAAACTTTCTCCCGTCATTGACGCTTGATTTACAGACGCTTCTCCGCGCAAAACAATTCCGTCCGCAGAAATTATGCACGGAGCGCGACAAATCAGCGTGTCGCCTTTTTTTAAGACGGACGAGGAAACTGTCTTTTCTTCTCCGTTTTCGTCTAAAATCTGCACCATTTCGTCCGCCGTCATAAGCGAGTTTGTGAGGCTGTCGTAACTTTTTCGCTTTGTATAATCTTCAAGTGTTTCGCCCACATTCAAAAGAAGCGAAATTGAGCCTGCCGTGTTCATATCGCCCGTTGCAAAAGAAAGCGAAAGCGCGGCAGCGTCGAGCGTGTCGGCGCAAAACACCCGTCCATCAAAAACGGCTTTTATTCCACGCTGAACTCGTGGCGCAATATTCAAAAAAGAAACGATTTTTCTGATAAAAAGCGGCAAAAACAGTTTTTTTAGATAATGCTTTGCAAACATTTCAAGAAGAATCGCCAAAAGACTCTCTTGCGCCGCAGGATTTGGAGTTTGAGAAAGCAACTGCTCGTCTTTTAAGTATTTGTCGTCAATCGCTTTCAAAAATGAAAGAGCCGTTTCCTCGCTCATCCCCTCGTATTCTATCAAAACGCTCGATGAAATTGCGTTCACCACAGCCCTTTTGATTCCGTCTTGAAAAGAAAGCAAAAGTTCCACGAGAGCGGCTTGACGCGCGTCAAGAAAATGACGAGCAAAACGCACTCGGACGCGACCTGGAAGACTATGCACCACGCGGAAAACCACGCAAAACCTCCTTTTGTAGAACAAGGGGCTTTTCGCCCCCTGTCAAACTTTTGAAAATGTCCACAATTACGCTTGCTCGTTGTTGTGCCGCGCTTCTGCAACGATGTCCTCGGCATCTTCTTTTACGGTTTCAACAAACGCCGCCGCTTCATCTTTGAGTTTTAAGCCTGCGCCCACAATTTTTGAGCATCCCTTTTTGAATCCAGGCGTTCTCGAAATGGCAAACGCCGTAACTCCAACTCCAACGCCAATGGCAAACGCCCCCAATTT